>Ga0208161_1000659_pt1 | contig 19402 bp, 22 predicted proteins | sample CB_VirMetaG_3_FD_184538 | JGI IMG/M metagenome (GOLD analysis project Ga0208161, IMG submission 184538) | Freshwater to marine saline gradient viral communities from Chesapeake Bay - CB_1508_1S Viral MetaG (SPAdes) (version 4) | ecosystem: Environmental > Aquatic > Marine > Coastal | place: USA...
AAGAAAAGTTTTTAGTTAGATTAGATCAACAAGCAAATTTAGAAAGTAGAGAATTTGCAACTACATTACCTCGTATGGGATTTGAAATTAAAGGTTTAACTTATGACGCAAGTAGAAAATTAACAAGAGTTCAAAAATATTCTAAAGTTAAATCGGGTGAAGATGGTCAAAAAATGAATTACAATTATACACCTGTACCATATAATATAGCAATGAATTTATATATCTTTACTGCTACTGCTGAAGATGGATTACAAATTGTAGAACAGATATTACCTTACTTTCAACCAGATTATACAGTAACTATAAATGCTGTACCTGATTTAAATATTAAAAGAGATATACCTATAGTTTTAGGTAATATAACATACGAAGATTCTTATGATGAATCATTTACAAATAGACGTGCTGTAATATATACTATATCATTTACAGCAAAAACTTATCTATTTGGACCAATGAATAATCAAAAAGTTATCAAAGAAGTTCAAACAGATATTGGTACAGATACAGATTCTCCATTAACAAGAGAAGAAAGAATTGTGATTGTACCTAATCCATCAAGTGCTGACGCAGATGATGATTTTGGATTTACAACTACAATTAGTTTTTTTAATGATGGAAAACGATATGATCCAGAAACAGGAAATGATACATAATGAGTAAATTAGAAGATAGAGTCAATGAAATATTAGGTATAGAATCTAAACCACCTGTAGAACAAAAAGAATTTAAACCTTTAGTTCCTCGTGTTGAAGAAAAAGACAAAGGTGATGTAGATAATGATTACAAGTATAGTAGAGAGAATTACTATAATCTAATTGAAAGAGGACAAGAGGCAATACAAGGTATATTAGATATTGCAAAAGAAGGACAACATCCTCGTGCATACGAAGTTGCAGGACAACTTATAGGTCAAGTTGCAACTACTGTAGATAAACTACAAGACTTACAAAAAAAATTAAAAGATTTAAAAGAAGTTCCTAATAAGACAAGTGCGAATATAAAAAATGCTCTATTTGTTGGTTCTACAGCAGAATTACAAAAGATGTTGAAAAAAAATGATGAAAGTTCTAAAAGCAAAACAATCACACCCGAAGAAACAGATATTTCAAATTAGTGATTTGGCTTACATAAAGTCAATGACACCACTAAAAGAATTATTAGACGGAGAAGAAATGTTACATCCTATTCAAATATACAAATATACTGTTTCAACTGAACAAAGATATGGTGCAGGTGGAGTTCCATATGTAGAAAAACAATGGAGTGTATATAAAGGTAGTCAACGTGTACAGGCTGCAATACGATTAGGATACACACATATAGAAGGAATTATAGTAAATGAATGACGCATATTTAGGAAATCCTAATCTTAAAAAAGTAAATACACCACAAGAATATACTGCTGAACAAATTGCAGAATTTAAAAAGTGTGCAGATGATCCTATTTACTTTATGGAAAAATATATTAAAATTGTATCGTTAGATGAAGGTCTTGTACCTTTTAAAATGTATAACTTTCAAAAGAAGATTGTAGATACTATTCATAATAATAGATTTACTATTTGTAAACTACCAAGACAATCAGGTAAATCAACAACAACAATTTCTTATTTAATGCACTTTGCATTATTTAATCCAAATTCAAACATTGCCATATTAGCAAACAAATCATCTACTGCTAGAGATATATTAGGACGTTTACAACTTGCCTATGAAAATTTACCTAAGTGGTTACAACAAGGTGTTATAAACTGGAACAAAGGTTCAATAGAGTTAGAAAACAAATCTCAAATTATTGCTGCTGCTACTTCTTCATCTGCTATTCGAGGAGGTTCATATAACATTATATTCTTAGACGAGTTTGCTTTCGTACCTACAAACATTGCCGAATCATTTTTTAGTTCGGTATATCCTACTATCTCTGCTGGTAAAAATACAAAGATGATTATTGTATCTACACCTTATGGTATGAATCAGTTTTACAAATTATGGACAGACGCAGAAACAAAAAGAAACGATTATGTTCCTATTGAAGTACATTGGTCAGAGGTGCCTGGAAGAGATGAAGAATGGAAAGAACAAACAATTAGAAATACCTCACCTGAACAATTCCAACAAGAGTTTGAATGTGAATTTTTAGGTTCAGTTAATACGCTTATATCACCAGCAAAAATAAAAACAATGCCGTATTTTGAACCTATAAAATCAGCAGGTAGTGTAGATCAGTTTGAAGAACCAATTAAAGGTCGTACTTATGTAATTACAGTTGACGTTGCAAGAGGAGTTGATAAAGACTATTCTGCTTTTGTTGTCTTTGATGTTACACAAATGCCATTTAAGGTTGTTGCATTATATAAAAACAACGAAGTCAAACCATTTATCTTTCCTAATATAATAAGTGAGATTGCATTAAGATATAATCAAGCACATATATTAGTAGAAGTCAACGACATAGGTCAACAAATATCAGAAGCACTAAACTTTGAAATAGAGTATCCTAATCTTATGATGTGTACACAAAAGGGTCGTGCAGGACAGATACTTGGTGCAATGTATAGTGGTCGTGGTTCGTCTTTAGGTGTTCGTATGACTAAACAGATCAAAAGAGTGGGTTGTGCTAATTTAAAGACGTTAATAGAGGGGGATAAACTTCTAACTAACTCTTTTAAGATTATACAAGAGATGTCAACTTTTGCTAAAAGAGGTCAATCTTGGCAGGCTGAAGACGGTGCAAATGATGATTTAATGATGTGTTTAGTTATATTTGGTTGGGTATCCAATCAAGGTTATTTTAAAGAATTGACTAATCAAAATGCACGTCAGCAAATGTATGTGGAACAACAGAAATTAATTGAAGAAGATATGGCCCCATTTGGATTTATAGATGATGGTATCAATACTGATCCTATGAATGAAGAAACTGTTGATGAGTACGGAACAAGGTGGGTACCTGTAGTCCGTAAGAGTCATTAGTGCAATTTTGCGTTATTATAAATATCTGTAATAATGAAATTTGACTATGGGCGTAAGAAAACTTACGATAAATGAATTTATATGTATAAAATAATTAGCTAATTAGAGGAGAAAACTATGGCATTTCAAGTATCACCTGGTGTTCTCGTACAGGAAAAAGATTTAACAAGAATCATTCCTGCTGTATCAACTTCTATTGGTGCCTTTGCTGGTTCATTCAACCAAGGTCCTGTAGATGATATAATATCTATTTCTAGTGAACAAGAACTTGTAGATACGTTTGGTAAACCTGATTCAAGTAACTTTGAATACTTTTTCAGCGCTGCTAACTTCTTACAATATTCTAACGCATTAAGAGTAGTACGAGCTACCCAAACAAGTCAATCAAACGCCAATTCATTTGGTAGTGCAATACTTGTTAAGAATACACAAGACTATGAAGACAATTACGCCAACGGTTCTGCTAACGTAGGAACTTTTGCTGCTAGATCACCTGGCGCTTGGGGTAATAATATATTAGTTGCAACTTGTCCAAGTGCAAGTGCATACGAAACAACATTAACAACATCACAACAAGCTGACGGAGGTGCCGCTATCGGTGCAACAACTGTCGCTGTTGATTCAGACGCTACAACTTACCTAAACGTAGGTGACATTGTAGAGTTTTCATCAACTGCTGCGACTGCTGATTTTACTACTGGTGAAAAATATAGAGTAACTTCAGTCGGTGCAACATCAATTGGTATCGTTCAACATCCTAGAGGTGCTGGCGGATTAATTACTGCTGTTGTAGATGACGCAAGAATAAAAAGAAGATGGAGATATTATGACGCTGTTGACGGTGCTCCTGGCACTTCAACATATGTTTCAACTAGATCAGGTTCAAATGATGAAATTCACGTTGTAGTCGTTGACGAAGACGGCGGAATTTCTGGTGTACCAGGTTCTATTTTAGAAACATATTCAAAAGTATCTAAAGCTTCAGACGCAAAAACTCCGCAAGGAGATGTGAACTACTATCCAACTGTAATTCAAAATAAATCAAATTACATTTTTTGGATGGATCATCAAGCAACTGATAACACAGGTTGGGGACTAACTGCTTCAGGAAGATCGTTTGCAGCTGGATCTACTCCAATAACTGTATCTTTATCAGGTGGTGCTAATGGTTCTACTGTAACTGACGGTCAATTGAAAACTGCTTACGAGAAGTTCCAAGACGCTGACACAGTTGACGTAGGATTAATTATCGCTGGTCCAAGTGGTTCAGTAACACACGTTGACAACTTAATTACAATTGCAGAAAATAGAAAAGACGCAATCGTATTTGCTTCTCCACAGAGAACAGATGTTGTAAACGTAACAAATTCAAATACACAAAAAGATAACGTAATTGATTTCTTTAGTACAGTACGTTCTTCTTCATATGTTGTATTTGATAGTGGTTACAAATATTGCTACGACAGATATAATGACGTGTACAGATATGTACCTTTAAACGGAGATATTGCTGGATTAGCTGCAAGAACAGACATCATTGCTGACTCTTGGTATTCACCTGCTGGATTTAACAGAGGTGTTATAAGAGGCGCTGCTAAACTTGCTTTCAATCCTACAAAAGCACAAAGAGATGAGTTATATCCAAAAAGAATTAATCCAGTTGCTACCTTCCCAGGTCAAGGAACTGTATTGTTCGGAGATAAAACAGGATTAGCTTCTCCAAGTGCGTTTGATAGAATCAACGTAAGAAGATTGTTCATTACTTTAGAAAAGGCGATTGCAACTGCTTCTAAATTCCAACTCTTTGAATTCAATGATGAATTTACAAGAGCTAACTTTAGAAACATTGTAGAACCTTTCCTAAGAGAAGTACAAGGTCGAAGAGGTATCACAGACTTTTTAGTAGTGTGTGATGAAACTAACAACACAGGCGAAGTAATTGATAGAAATGAGTTTATAGCGGAGATATTCATTAAACCTGCTAGAAGCATTAACTTTATCACATTACAATTCGTTGCAACAAGAACTGGCGTTTCTTTTGAAGAAGTCGCAGGCGGTTAATAGTAGAGGAGAATAAAAAATGGCAAACATAAATGACTTCAAAGCTAAACTTGCTGGCGGTGGCGCTAGAAATAATCAGTTTAAGGTAACAATGCCTTTCCCTGGTTATGCACAAGTTGGCGGCGAAATAGAAGACCTGGCTTTCTTATGTACAGCAACATCTATTCCAGCAATGGCAATAGGCGGTGTAACTGTACCTTTTAGAGGAAGACAAATCAAAATAGCAGGTGATAGAACATTCGCAGATTGGTCTATTACTGTTCTTAACGATACAAACTTTAAGTTAAGAAACGCATTTGAAAGATGGCAAAATGGTATAAACAATATGACTGACGGAGAAGGACTTACAAATCCTGTTGACTATCAAGTTGACGCATTTGTAGATCAGTTAGACAGAAATGGTAACACATTGAAGTCTTACACTTTAAGAGGTGCTTTTCCAGTAAATATTGGGTCTATACCGTTAAACTATGAAACAAATGACGATATTGAAGACTTTGAGGTTACGTTTCAATATCAATATTTTGAAACTAATACGACTACTTAAAACTATTATAAGTAATAGTATATAGGAGAATTAAATTATGCCAGAACTATTTGGATTTAATATAACGAGGGTCAAAAAACCCACGGATCCAAAACAACAGTTCAGTATGCCTCAAGCGGATGACGGCACACAAGTCGTCGCCGCTGGAGGATTCTTCGGCAGTTACCTCGATATGGATGGTAGCGCCAAGACTGAACAGGATCTAATAAGAAGATATAGAGAAATTGCTTTACATCCAGAATGTGATATGGCGATAGAGGATATCGTCAACGAAGCAATTACATCTAACGAAAATCAACAATCAGTAAAAGTTGTAACAGAAAGATTACCTTATGGTGCGTCTGTTAAAACTAAAATAGAAGAAGAATTTGCCGAAGTGTTAAGACTTATGCAATTTAACACAAGAGGGCACGACATTTTTAGAAGATGGTATGTAGATGGAAGAATCTTTTATCAAAAGATTATTGACTCTGAAAATCCTAAGAATGGTATTGTAGAATTAAAATACCTTGATCCTAGAAAAATAAAAAAAATAAGAGAAGTTAGAAAGAGAAGACCAGAAGGTATGGTTTCTCCTACTAACATTAATATTGCAGACGAAACAGTTGAATACTTTGTTTACAACGAAAGAGGTATATCAGGTGCAGCTGCTGTACAAGGAATAAGAATTGCTGTTGACACAATTGCATATTGTCCATCAGGATTAATAGATCAAAACAAAAATGGTTTAGTATTATCTTATTTACATAAGGCAATTAAACCTGTCAATCAGTTAAGAATGATTGAAGACTCTGCTGTTATTTACAGAATAGCAAGAGCACCTGAAAGAAGAATATTTAAAATTGACGTAGGTAACTTACCTAAAGTCAAAGCAGAACAATATTTAAGAGATGTTATGGCAAGATACAGAAACAAACTTGTTTATGACGCTGCTACAGGTGAAGTAAGAGATGACAGAAACTATATGTCAATGTTAGAAGACTTTTGGTTACCAAGTAGAGAAGGTGGCAGAGGTACTGATATTACGACATTACCAGGTGGTCAAAACTTAGGTGAAATTTCTGACATTGAATACTTTAGATCAAAATTATATAGATCATTAAACGTACCAGTAAGTAGATTAGAGTCTTCTTCTGGATTTAATTTAGGAAGATCAACTGAAATTACAAGAGATGAATTGAAGTTTACTAAATTTGTAGGTAGATTAAGAAAGAAATTTACTGAAGTGTTTAACGATTTATTAAGAACACAATTAATAATCAAAGGTATAATTGCAGAAACAGAATGGCCTTTAGTAAGAGATAGTATATTTTATGATTTCTTACAAGACGGTCACTTTGCTGAATTAAAAAATTCTGAAATGTTAAGAGAAAGAATTAATTTAGCAAGAGAAGTTAGAGATTATATTGGTAAATTCTATTCAGTTGGATACGTAAGAAGAAACATCTTAAAACAATCTGAATCAGATATTAAAAAAATGGATGCTGAAATTAAGAAAGAAATTGAAGACGGCATTATATCATCACCGACTACACAAGTTACGGATGATGGAACTATATAAGGAGTAAAATATGAGTGAAGAAGTTAAGAACTTTATTGACAAGTTAGCACAAAACGATATGGTAGGTGCTGGCGACGCTTTTAAAGACGCATTAAGATCAAAAGTAGGTGACGCATTAGACACTAGAAGACAAGAAGTTGCTAGTAGTTTATTTAAAGTAGAACCACACAGCGATCCTAAACCAGAAATTGCAGGTACAGGTACCTTTACACGTGATGGAGAAGTTGAACCTACAGGCGCAAACGCACAAGCACAAGAAACAACACCAGAGGTAAACAATGAAGTTGAGCCAGTTAGTGGAGAACAACCAGACGTTCAATAGCAAATCATTTAAAGATTTATCGCCTGTTATGAAAGAGGCGGTTAATGACGTAATGAAATTAATTAAAAATGAGGGCAACTTAATTTTTAATTTTGAAAATGCTGTTAAAAAAATTTGTGAGTTTCATAATGTTGATAAGGACGATATTGAAGAATATTTTGATAGAGAAATTGTAGAACAATTAGGAGAAAAATAAATGGCGTGGGTAACTGTTCCAGGATCAAATGGTATTTGGGAGTACGATAATACTGCTGTTGTAACAGACACATATCCAGATTCTGCTGATGGTGCCAATTCAGTAATTGCAAATGGTATAAGAACTTATACAAAACCAGATGTTGGTGGTACAGTACAAGTTTATATAAGAACTAGAAAAGCAGGAGAAACAAAAGAACGTGGTGAGTTATCAAAAACTTATTACGATAATCAATAGAGAAAAAAAATGGCAGATACAGTAACAACACAAACTATTTCAGATACATCAGGTGTTAAGTACGTAACAAAACTTACAAATGTTTCTGATGGAACTGGAGAATTTTTAGTCAATAAAGTTGACGCTTCAGCAACAACTTTTATGAGTGAAGATGGTAATAGAAAAATAGCAAAAATTTGGTACTCTATTAATACAGTTGATAGCAAATCAGCAGTAGAAATATTATGGGCAGGTGCTACAAACGCAACTGCATTAGTATTATCAGGACAAGGATATTGGGATTTAAGAACTGCTGGTAACGAGATAACTAACAATGCTACAACACCTACAGGTGATGTTTTATTATCTACAAAAAACTTTACAGTAGGTGATAATTATACAATTTTAATAGAGTTTAGATAAAAAGATGTATAAATAGTACAAGAGAGAGAAAATGAAACTAATATCCGAAGAAATTTCACAAGCCGAATATATCGTTGAAGAGGCCAACGGTAACAAGAATTATAAAATTAGAGGTGTCTTCTTACAGACAGAAATTAAAAATAGAAATGGACGTGTCTATCCTAAAGACATACTTGAAAATGAAGTAAGAAGATATAACACAGAATTTATCAATAAAAAACGTGCATTTGGAGAGTTAGGTCATCCTGACGGTCCAACTGTAAATTTGGAAAGAGTATCACATATGATTACTAAACTCTATCCAGATGGTAACAATTTTATTGGTGAAGCAAAAATAATGAATACTCCATACGGTAAGATTGTAAAAGGTCTTATAGATGAAGGTGCTCAGCTAGGAGTATCTTCTCGTGGTATGGGTTCATTAGAACAAAGAGGCGGCGTTAACTACGTAGGAAAAGATTTCTATTTAGCAACTGCCGCTGATATTGTTGCAGATCCATCTGCTCCAGACGCTTTCGTAGAAGGTATTATGGAAAATAAAGAGTGGGTGTGGGACAATGGCGTTCTCGTAGAAAAGAACATAGACGCTTGGAAACGAGAAATAGAAAGTGCGAAAAGAAATGCTTTAGCAGAAGCTAAAGTTAGAGTATTTAAAAACTTTCTTAAAAATCTCTAGTTTTATAAATATACTTACAAAAACAATTTAAAACTAGTTTTAAAATTAAAGAGGAGATTTCGATGGCCGAAACAGAAAAAACACTTGAGGCGACAGTAAAAGAAGTAACAGAAGCAACAGCTCCTGATGCTCCTAAAAAGAATGCTGTGGCGGCTGAACCTACACATCTGAAAAATGATGCTGAAGATTTAGGCGCAGCTGTAGTTAAACCTACAGACAGTAATCCTGACGCTACAAAGAAAGTAAAACAAGTTTCTGGCGACCCACAACAGAAAAGTCAAGGAAGTGCAGACGCTATGCCTAAACTTTCTGGACATAATACTAAGTTGGAGAGCAAAGAAACTGATAAAGATTCGGAAGATAAAGAAATCAAAGAAGGCGAACTACCTGCTGGTCTCAAAAAATACCTTGACAAAAAAGACGATAAAAAAGAGTCTAAAGATGACAAGGAAGATTCTAAAGAAGAAGGTTATGGCAAAATGAAAAAAGAGTCATCACACGATTCGGAAGAAAAGAAAGACGAGAAAAAGGAAGAAAAAGAAAAAGACATTGACGTAAAAGAACACGTTGATGCTCTTGTCGCTGGAGATGATTCATTATCTGAAGAATTTAAACAAAAGGCTGCTACTGTATTTGAAGCTGCGATTAAATCTAAAGTAAAAGAAATCGCTGAAGAAATAGAAGCAGACTACAACAAAAAATTCGAAGAAGAAACCTCAAAAGCTAAAGATGAGTTAGTAGAAAAAGTTGACTCTTATCTATCATACGTGGTAGAGGAGTGGATGAAAGAAAACGAACTTGCTTTAGAAAGAGGAATCAAAGGCGAAATCGCTGAGGACTTTATTAGTGGTCTTAAAAAATTATTTGAAGACCATTACATTGATGTTCCAGACGAAAAATATAATGTGTTAGAAGATCAAGCTTCAAAAATTGAGGAGTTAAATAAAAAACTTAACGAATCAATCGAAAAGAATATTGAACTATCTAAAGAGAACGGTAAGTATGTAAGACAATCCATCATTGATGAGGCGTCTAAAGAACTTGCTGAAACTCAAAAAGAAAAGTTTAATAAACTTGCTGAAGAAGTTGACTATAAAAACGAAGAAGACTTTAGAACAAAAGTATCTACTATAAAAGAAAGTTACTTTGGTAAGAAAGACTCTTCTGGTGAGATAGATGATGTGGCGGCAGACTCAAATACTCTAAATGAGGATTTAAGTAATGCAATGGCTGCTTATAGTGCCGCTATAAGTAAAACAAAAGACATTAAGTTGTCAAAGTAATAAAGGGAGATAAAAACAAATGTATTTATCAGAACAATACGAAAAAAAATGGCAGCCTGTCCTAGAACATCCTGAACTTCCAAAGATCGGGGATTCTTACAGACGTGCCGTTACAGCTACTATCTTGGAAAACCAAGAAAGAGCTATGAAAGAGGACGCTGCTTTCTTAAACGAAGCTGCTCCTACAAATGCGACAGGTAGTGCTATCGCTAATTGGGATCCAATTTTGATCTCTTTAGTAAGAAGAGCAATGCCTAACCTTATTGCATACGATATCGCTGGTGTACAACCAATGACTGGTCCAACTGGACTTATCTTTGCAATGAGAAGTAGATACACTTCACAAACTGGTTCAGAAGCTATGTTTGACGAAGCTGATACAGACTTTTCAAGCAGAAACGCTGCTGGAGACTCAACATCAGGAAGTGGAGTAACAGAACAAAGAGGATCTAATCCTGCTGTTCTTAACGACTCTCCATCTGCTGGTGAATTTACTAGAGGTCAAGGAATGACTACTGCTTACGCAGAAGCATTAGGTGACGCTTCTGGTAACCAATTTGCGGAAATGGCTTTCTCAATTGAGAAATCAACTGTTACTGCAAAAAGTAGAGCTCTTAAAGCAGAATACACTATGGAACTTGCTCAAGACTTAAAAGCAATCCACGGTTTAGACGCAGAAACAGAATTAGCAAATATTCTATCTGCTGAAATTCTTGCTGAAATCAATAGAGAAGTTGTAAGAACAATTTACATCAATGCAGAAAAAGGTGCTCAAGCTAATACAACAACAGCTGGTATCTTTGATTTAGACACAGACTCAAACGGAAGATGGTCAGTTGAGAGATTCAAAGGATTAATGTTCCAATTAGAGAGAGATGCTAATAGAATTGCACAAAGAACACGAAGAGGAAAAGGTAATATGATTATCTGTTCTTCAGATGTTGCAAGTGCGCTTCAAATGGCTGGTGTTTTAGATTACACTCCTGCATTAAACAACAATCTTAACGTAGATGACACAGGTAATACTTTTGCTGGTGTTCTAAACGGAAGATACAAAGTGTACATTGATCCATACTCAGCAAACTCAGCTGCGAAACAATACTACGTAGTTGGTTACAAAGGTACTTCACCTTATGACGCTGGTATATTCTACTGCCCTTACGTACCATTACAAATGGTTAGAGCAGTTGGACAAGACACTTTCCAACCAAAAATCGGTTTCAAAACTAGATATGGTCTAGTTGCAAACCCATTTGCTGAAACAGGTGCTATCTCTGGTTCTGCGTCTGCGATTAATAACGCTGGTAACGCAAACTCAAACAGATACTACCAAAGAGTGCAAGTTACAAACATAATGTAATTTGGTTGATTGTTGTTTGACAATCTTAAAAGGGCGGCTCTAAACAAGTCGCCCTTTTTTTATGTACTAAATAAAGATATGAAAAAAGTTTTAATTCAATACCTATACATATTCATTATAGTTTTATTAATGTTAATTCTATTTACTTGGGCAAACGCTTGTGAACAAGAACAAGTTAAACCAGTAGATAATAAAACAATACCTGTGTGTGAAGAATTACAAGAATCTACTGATGAAAAACCTTGTAAAAAACCAGAAAATATAAACACAGTTATTAAAGCAATAGAGAAACTAGGCGAGTCAGGAACACTTCCTAAATAGTATATAAATAATAGTATGACTACTACAAATAGTTACAATAGACAGCCTACTAAACTGGATTATGCAGATCCTACTAAGTTTAAGTTTAATGTACTTAAATTACCTAAAGTAGAATACTTTTGTACTTCGGTTAATCTTCCAGGAATTAGTATAACAGATAACTATACACAACCTACACCTTTTAGAGATATACCTATGCCTGGTGAAAAGTTAACATATGACAAATTATCTCTTACGTTTTTAGTAGATGAAAACTTAGAAAACTACCAAGAGATACACGGATGGTTAAGAGGATTAGGATTTCCAGGAGGATACCAAGAGTTTAAAAATTTATTAGATTCTGGTACAGATAGATTTCCTACATCAAAAAATAGTGTGTTAGGTGACGCAGGAAGATCAAAGTTTGCTGCCCCTAGTACAGGTGGTCTATTTTCAGACGCAACACTAACAATATTAACAAGTAAAAACAATGCTGTAGTTGAAGTTAGATTTAGAGATATATTTCCTCTATCTCTATCAGGACTACAATACTCACAACAAGCAACTGATACAGATTACTTAACAGCAACTGTAACATTTGATTATAAACTATACGACTTTGCAAATACAAACGCAAGTAGAACAAGCATAACAACATCTTAAAAACTTGATTTTTTGAGTGTTTTATGATATAATGGATATATTATGGATTTAGAACAAATACAAGAACTAGCAGAAAAAGACCTAAAGATTAATGATACTGAATTAGATTTAGAGTCTTTGAAAACTCCTCAGTTACATAACAAGTATATGAAACACTTAACAAAGTTTAAGTTGTTATTAACACGTGCTGAAGATGATTTAAGAACAATACGATTATTTAAATGGGAATATTATACAGGTAAATCAGACCCACAAGTATATCAACAAAAACCTTTTAATCTAAAAATTTTAAAACAAGACGTTGACAAGTATATTGAAGCAGACGAAGAAATACAAAAAGCAACTCAAAAAGTTAAATACTTAGAAACAGTTGTTGATTTTTTAGATAGAACTATTAGACAAATTTCTAATAGAACTTTTACTATAAAGAACGCTATAGACTGGAGAAAGTTTACTAGTGGAGCTATTTAATGAAATTGCAACAACACAAATTATTTCCTACAAATATATTTTTAATAGATGATGTTATTGATAATAATAATTTAACATTAATTAAAAAAGATATATTAAATAATTACAATGTTGAAAAGTCTAATTGGCAAAGTCAATCAAATTTACATACAATCAAAACATATAACGTATTAACAAACAGTATTATTCAATATACAAAACAAGTATTTGATAATTTAAAATATGAATATGAAAAATTTGTTATTACTGATATGTGGTCTAATGTTTTAAAACCAAAAGAAATGCACAGACCTCACACACACTCTAATAATATATTAAGTGGTGTTTTTTATGTTGAATCAAAAAAATCTTCAGGTATTGTATTTTACGATCCTAGACCTCAAGCTGTCGTTTTAAATCCTAAAAAAACACAAGATAATTTAGATAACGCAACTGTTTTAAGTTATGATTCATTGACAAATAGAATGATATTTTTTCCGTCTTGGTTACAACATTATGTTCCTACAAATCAGACAAATGAAAATAGAATAAGTATAGCCTTTAATATAATGTTAAAAGGTAAAGTTGGTGATTCTAAAGACTTACAATCATCTATTTTCTAATGACTACAACCAGATACCTAATCATAGATAAGAAAAACGAAGTCTATTTAAAAATAGAAGCTGACGCTGATATTAGACGTGAACTAGGAGAATACTTTACGTTTGAAGTACCTGGTTTTAAGTTTATGCCTCAATATCGTAGTAGAGTTTGGGACGGTAAAATTAGATTATTCAGTTATGCAACAGGTCAAATCTATGCAGGACTTTATCCTTACATTATAGATTGGTGTAAGAAAAATGATGTACAAGTTGTAGATGGTACTAAAATAAAAGATGTATCAGTAAAAGAAGATGATATAGATAAGTTTTTAAAAGCACTTAAAATTCCTAAAATAGAAATAAGAGATTATCAAAGAGAAGCATTTGTACACTCTATTAAAAAGAGTAGATGTTTATTATTATCTCCTACTGCCTCTGGTAAATCTTTAATTATATACTTAATGTTAATCTTTAATTTATTGAGATTAAAAGAAAGTAAACAAGATAAGATACTTATTATTGTACCAACAACATCTTTAGTAGAACAATTATTTAAAGACTTTAAAGATTACGGTTATAATAGTGATCGTAACGTACATAGAATATATCAAGGACACGATAAAGAAACAAACAAAAGAGTTATTATATCTACTTGGCAATCAATCTATAATTTACCTAAAAAATGGTTTCAACAATTTGGTATGGTGATCGGTGATGAAGCACATTTATTTAAAGCAGTATCTTTAAGTAAGATTATGAATAAATTAGAAAAATGTAAATATAGAGTTGGTTTAACTGGTACTTTAGACGGAACTAAAACACATAAGTTAGTATTAGAGGGTTTATTTGGTACTGTAAATAAAGTTGTATCAACAAGTGAATTACAAGAAAAGAAACAACTGGCCGATTTAAAAATATTCTGTTTAATATTACAACACGATAAAACTGCTCGTCATTTTTTAAAAGATAAAACATACCAAGAAGAAATGGATTATCTCGTTTCTAATGAAAAACGGAATAAATATATACGCAATCTATGTTTGTCTTTACAAGGCAATACATTATGTCTGTTTCAGTACGTTGAAAAACACGGAATGCTACTTAAGCAATTAATCGAGGAGAAAGCTGATGAGAAAAAAGTTTTCTTTGTTTATGGAGGTGTTGAAGCAGAAGAGCGAGAAAAGATTCGTTTCATTACAGAAAAGTCGGAAGGGGCTATTATTATTGCTAGTTACGGCACTTTTTCTACTGGTATTAACATTCGTAACTTACACAATATTGTTTTTGCTAGTCCTTCAAAGTCTAGGATTAGGAATCTCCAAAGTATTGGGCGTGGTCTTCGGTTAAAAGATAATAATTCTAGTGCTACGTTATATGATATTTCAGATGATTTAACGTATAATGAAAAAGAAAATTACACTTTAGCACACTTTAGAGAAAGAATAAATATCTATAATGAAGAAGATTTTAATTATGAAATTCACAACGTAGAGTTAAAGTAATATGCACCATACTACAGAAAATATTAAAATAGTAAAGTTAATTAACGGTGAGGATGTTGTTTGTATATTGCCTATAGGTGATAAACAATTACCAACAACTTCTAAACTAATGCGTTTAGAGAGACCTCTATTAATTAAGTATGTACCTCAAATGACAATGGCAGGTTTTAAAGATTATATTGCTTTAATTAAATGGTGTTCTTATACACCAGATCAAATTATTACTATTCCAAAAGATAAAATTATGACAATAACTAGTGCGACTGTAGAGATGGCTAGTAGTTATATGAATATTGCCAATACTTACAATCAAAAACCAGTTCCGATCAAAAATAGTAAATACACAACACAAGAATTATCTGCTGAACAAAATGAAAAACTTAATGAAATATTTGATGAATATGATGATGAAGATTGGGATAAAACTATCCATTAATAATATTATCTATAGCTATTCCCTTCAATCACTCACTACACGCTCCATTATACACAAAATAATGAAAATGTCAATGTTGAAACAGGAAAAAAATAATATTTTTATTTTAAAAAAATCCACTTAAAACATTGACATTTTGAACAAAATATAGTATATTATATATTATGAATAACAAACAAAAAAAAGAACATTATGTAAATAATAAAGAATTTTTGCAGGCAATGATCGAATATCGTAAGATGGTCAATAAAGCAAAAAGAGAAAAATTACCTAAACCACCAGTTACAGATTATATTGGTAGTTGTTTTTTAAAGATTGCGAATCATTTATCATACAGACCTAACTTCATTAACTATACATTTAGAGATGATATGATTAGTGATGGTATAGAAAACTGTTTACAATACCTAGATAACTTTAATCCAACTAAATCAAATAATCCATTTGCATATTTTACACAAATCATATATTACGCTTTTGTAAGAAGAATACAGAAAGAGAAGAAACAAGTAACTATTAAAAATAGACTTATTACAGAATCTAATTATGATGATATGACACTTCAACCTGGTGAAGATAAGGAATTTACAAATCAATTTACAGAATTTCTTAAAAAGAATATGCCAATTGAAGAACAACAAAAAGTAGCAGATAGTATTAAGAAGAAAAAAAAGAGGGTCAGAAAAAGTAAAAATAGTTTAGATTACTTTATGAGTTATGAAAATAGCATTACTGAATGATACACACTTCGGATGCCGTAACGACTCACCTGCATTTATAAGTTATCATAATCGTTTCTATGACGAGATATTTTTTCCATATCTTATTGAGAACAAGATTGATACTCTTATTCATTTAGGTGATGTTGTTGATAGAAGAAAGTTTATTAATTTTAATACAGCACATAATTTTCAAAAGAAGTTTTGGAAACGATTGTGGGAGTTAAAAATAGATACACATATTATATTAGGCAACCACGACACTTATTACAAGAATACAAATGAAGTTAATTCAATAGAACAACTTGTTACTACTTTTGATGGTGTAAACGAACCTTGGATATACACAGGACCTAAAGAAGTAGAAATAGGTGGTTGTCGTATGTTATTTTTACCTTGGATATGTGATGACAATTACGAAGATTCAGTACACGCAATAGATCACTCTACTGCTGATATTTGTTTTGGTCATTTAGAGATTAAAGGATTTGAAATGCACAATGGTATTGTAAACGATCACGGTTTAGAAAGAGAACAATTAAGAAGATTTGAAAAAGTTTTTTCTGGTCATTTTCATAAAAAATCAGATGATGGTCATATCTATTATTTAGGAACACAATATCAGATTATGTGGTCAGATTATAATTGTCCTAAAGGGTTTCACGTATTTGATACTGAAACACGAGAGTTAGAAAGAATATCTAATCCACTTACAATCTTTAAAAAAATAATTTATGATGATAAAAAAACAGATTATACTAATTTTGATTTAACACCATATGAAAATTGTTTTATAAAGTTGTTTGTATCTAATAAAACAAATGAAGATATGTTTAATAAACTAGTAGATCGTTTACAAAATAAAATGAATGTACACGAGGTTAACATTATTGAAGATGTACAAAGCGATATGTTTACTAGTGTAAGAGAAGATATATTAGATCAAGGAGAAGATACCATTACGTTTTTAAATAATTACGTAGATCAAATACAAACAGATTTAAATAAACAAAAGTTAAAAGAGTTTATTAAAGAAACTTATATTGAAGCAAACGACCATTATTCAAAATGATTATATTTAAAAAAATAAAATGGAAAAACTTTTTATCTACTGGTAATCAGTTTATTGAAGTTGACTTAACAAAATCTAATACAACCTTAATTATAGGTAAAAACGGTTCAGGTAAATCTACTTTACTTGACGCTATTACTTTTGTTTTGTTTAATCGACCATTTAGAATTATTAAAAAAGAACAAATAGTAAACACTATTAATAACGGCGATACTTTAGTTGAAATAGATTTTTCAGTTGGTACAAAACAATATAAAGTTATACGAGGTATTAAACCTAATATTTTTGAAATTTATTGTAATGATGAACTTGTAAATCAAAATGCTTCTACTGTTGATTATCAAAAAGTTTTAGAACGTAATATAATGAAATTAAGTTATAGATCATTTGTTCAGGTTGTTATACTTGGTTCTTCTTCTTATGAACCATTTATGAAAATGAAATCTCGTTATAGAAAAGAAGCAGTTGAAGAAATATTAGACATTAAAGTTTTTTCACATATGGATTGGATGCTAAGAGAAGAACAATCAAATTTAAATAAAAAAATAGTAGAAGTAAAACATAATGCAGATTTAATACAAGCAAAATATGAATTAGAAAGTAAACATTTTAATGAGATTAAAAACAGAAATGTTGATGATAAAAAAATAAAACAAGATCAAATTGATAAAATAGAAAATGATAAAAAAACCTATTTACAAAAAATACAACATTTAGATAATGACTTTAAAAAATATAATGATGATATAAAAGATAAAGAAAAGGTTGAAAAGAAATTAAAAGAATTATCTAAGTTAGAAACTAAAATTGAAACAAATTTAAAAACACACGAAAGAAGTTTAAAGTTTTTTGAAGAAAATGACTCTTGTCCAACTTGCACACAACCATTAGAACCAGAATTTAGAGGTGAAAAACGTGCTTTTGAAAAAGGTAAAATCGTAACTTTAAATGACGGAATGAAAAAACTAGTAGAAGAAATAGTACAAACAGAAACAAAACTAAAAGAGTTTAATTCTATATCTAAAAAAATAACCGATTTAAATATAGAAATATCAAAATTAAATACTTCTATTGTTGAGATGAAAAGATTTAGCGATAATTTGCACAATGAAATAGTATTGTTAGAAAATAAAAAAGAAGATAGTAATAAAATACAAGAAGAATTAGATAGTCTAGCACAACAACTATTAGATACACAAACAGAATTAACAAAAATTAGTGAAGAAAAAAATTATGTTGATACAGTAAGAGAAATATTATCAGAAAAGGGTGCTAAAACTAAAATTATTAAAAAGTATTTACCTATTATGAATACACTTATAAATCAATATTTACAATCTATGGACTTTTTTATATCATTTCAATTAGATGAAGAATTTAATGAAACAGTTAAAAGTCGTCATAGAGATACTTTTAATTACAATAGTTTTAGTGAAGGTGAAAAATTAAGAATAGACCTTGCTTTATTATTTACTTGGCGACAGATTGCTAAGATGAAAAATAGTGTCAATACAAACTTATTAGTATTAGATGAAATCTTTGATTCAAGTTTAGATGGACAAGGCACAGATGACTTTTTTAAAATTATAAAAACTATGACTAAAGAAAACATTTTTATCATATCACATAAAGGTGATATAATGTTTGATAAATTTACCAATATGATTAAATTTGAAAAGTATCAAAACTTTACACGATTAGAACAAACATAGGAGATATATGAAAGAACTAAAATTAATACCACCAAGTGATCCAAGAGTGTTATCAGCAATAGCACCTTTTAAAGAAGATATGTTAAAAGAAGAAGGATTTAAAGATAGAAAAGAATTATCAGACGCAATGTTTGACGCAATGAAAAAATATGGTGGTATAGGTTTATCTGCTAATCAAGTAGGTTTACCTTTTAATATGTTTGTTATGGGCGATCATCCTAATTTAGAAAATGGTTTAAAGATGACTTGTTTTAATCCTATGATAATAAAACGTAGTGATGAAACAGTTGTTATGAAAGAGGGTTGTTTAACTTTTCCTTTT
>Ga0208161_1000660_pt1 | contig 19396 bp, 34 predicted proteins | sample CB_VirMetaG_3_FD_184538 | JGI IMG/M metagenome (GOLD analysis project Ga0208161, IMG submission 184538) | Freshwater to marine saline gradient viral communities from Chesapeake Bay - CB_1508_1S Viral MetaG (SPAdes) (version 4) | ecosystem: Environmental > Aquatic > Marine > Coastal | place: USA...
ATCGGAACAGCGTGCGTGAGTCTGCTGCCCGTTACGGGATTGATAGTAGCCTGGTAACAAACCAGAAGATTGTTGACTATTTGACCAACAAGGTTTCGGCTGCTGAGATTGCACAGCGCATGGGCACAGCCGCCAATGCCGTAGCGACGACCCCGCCTGAAACTGTTGCGCTACTCAAGGACTACTACGGGCTATCAACAGGCGATCTTATTACGTTTTTCCTTGATCCCGATGAGACCGAGGCTATGCTACAAACAAGGTACACGGCTGCTCGTATTGGAACAGAAGGCGCACGCCAACAGTTCGGAATTAACGTCCAAGAGGCAGAGGCCCTTGCCAAGCAGGGCGTCGGCATCGACCAGGCCGCAGAGGGGTTCCGCACCGCAGCAGCCCGCACCGCTTTCATGGGTGGCCCAGGAGAAACGGCGTCCAGAGAGGACATTCTCAAGGGAACGTTCGGTGACCAGCGCTCTGAGGAAAAGATTTTCCGGATCGCGGCCTCTAGAACAGGACGATTCCAAGAGGGCGGCAGGTTTGTTGAGGGCCAGGGCGGCGGCGGCGCATTTGGTGGCGCAGCGACACGCTAACAATTTCTTGCAGTAATACCTGGTTCGTGTATTATGTGCATTGAGCCACAAGTTGGCCCCCTGAAAAGGGGCGCGCTAACAGGTTCATGTGCCGGGATAGGCGTTGACCGCCCTATGCCTGTGTAATAACGGTCAATCATTTAACCATGCTCCGAAACCATGCTCCCGTGGTTTTGCGCAATAGCAGATTGGGAAGGCAATGTCCGATAACTACACAGATGACGACTTCGATCTTGAGGACGACGACAGCAACAGCATCCAGTCACTAAGGAAGGCTGCTAATGCTGCTAAGAAACTCAAGGCTGAGAACGCCCGTATCAAGCGTGAACTTGCGTTTGCCAAGGCTGGTATTCCTCTTAACGACGCAAAAATGAACTATTTTGTGAAGGGTTATGAGGGGGACCTTGAGCCTGAGGCCATTCGTGAGGCAGCGGTTGAGGCAGGGTTCCTGGTCACTCAGGAGGCTCCACAAGAGCAGACGAATGATCCAGGGGTTGAGGTTGCTGCACAAGCACAGCAGCGTGTGATGGCAGCCTCGGCAGGCGCAACCTCGGAGGACATTTCTGAGGCAGCGGCTATTGCCCGTATGGAGGCGGCGATGCACGAAGGCGGCATCGAAGCAATGTTGGACGTTGCCAGACAGTACGGCGTCCCCACATCAGAAGAGTTTTAGGAGAATAAAAAATGCCAGCAGGCACCGGCACCCCCGGCTCTAACCAGAACGGTCCCCTCGCGGCACCGTACCTTTCCCCCGGCGAGATCGTTACCGCTGCGGGTCCGCTGAGCAACAACGCTCCGGCCCCCATCGTTGACATCACCCTGGGCTCGCAGTTCGTCACCAAGGCGTACGACCTTGCGATCTACCCGGCGCTCCGTCCCGAACTGATCTTCGACCAGTTTGCTACGGTTCGCGCCACCCGCCTGACCCACCGTGGCGCAAGCGTCCGGTTCTCGTTCGTTGATGACATCTCGGAGCAGGTCACCCCGCTTCTGGAGAACATCGACGTTGATAGCGTGTCAATGTCCAGCAAGGCCCTTTCGGTCGGCATGGATGAGTACGGCACCGCTGTCACCACGACGAACCTGCTTCGCGGCACTTCGATGGTCCCGATTGACCCGCTGGTCGCGGAGCGTGTCGGCTACAACGCTGGCATCTCCATCGACACGCTGGCCCGTCAGGCTCTCGATGTCGCGTCGATCACCTACGACGACGCTTCCACCGACACCATCACGGAGATCGGCTCTAACACGGACTACCTGAACTCGTATCTGCTTCAGGAGGCCGTTGCTACGCTCCAGTCGAACAACGTGCGTCCGATGCGCGGCGGCAACTACGTCGCTGTCGTTTCCCCGTACCAGGCCCAGCAACTCAAGTGGGATACCACGGACACGGGCTGGCGCTACGTTACCTCTCGTAACGAGGGTGCGGCTGGTAACAGCATCTTCCAGGGCGAGATCGGCACCTACGAGGGTGTCCGTATCATCGTCAACAACCACCTGACCAGCAACGGCATGGCTTACGTCATGGGCGCTGAGGCTCTTGCTAAGACGTACTCGGATGCTCCTGGCTTCGGCCCGAACCCGCGCGTCGTGGTCTCTCCGGTTGTGGATAAACTGCGTCGTTTCGCCAGCATCGGCTGGTACCACCTGGTCGGCTACTCGGTGTTCCGCGCTGATGCGCTGATCCGCATTGAGACTGCCGCTACCCTTAAGCCTGCTGCGTAGGCTTAATCCTTGAGTGTGGGGAGGGGCCTGGTTTGAGTGGGCCTCTCCCCCGCTAAGGGGAAGGAACCTTATGCCTAACAAGGTGAAGAAGGTTATGGGAGAGTACAAGCGTGGCACTCTCCATTCAGGCTCTAAGAAGGGGCCTAAGGTTAAGTCTCGTAAGCAGGCGGTCGCTATTGCTTTGAGCGAGCAGCGACGTTCACGAAAGCGTGGTAAATAAAATGGCTATGTTTGATGGCAAGAAGGTGCCGGGCAAGAAGGCTGCTAAAAGTGGGCGTAAGTACGGCAAGCAGAGGGTTGCCGGGTACAGCACAGTAAAGAACACAGATGGCACTCGGGCTAATACGCCTCCAAAGCGCGCGACGGCCACTCGCGGTCCGTCTGGGGCCTACAACCGTGGGCAGAACAGGGCGGTTGCTCAGGGTATGGGCGCTGAGGGTCCGAAGCGCCGTAGCCCGGTTAAGAAGGCAGTAGCAAAGAAGCGTGGCCGCTAAGAAGGCGTTTTGGGAGCGGCCTAACCCGTCCCGAAAGTCTAAACCGCTGTCAGCGAGCCAGAAGGCTGCCGCTAAGGCGAGGGCTAAGAGGGCGGGTAGGCCGTATCCTAATCTTGTCGATAACGCCGCCGTAAAAAGAAAGAAGGTTCGTTAATGCGTAGTCAGTCAGGTAGTGCGCCTAGGGCGAATAGTTACTCAAAGGCTAAGCGTAAGTCGAACGCTTCTATTGTCCGTGGCACTTCTAAGAAGGCTCAGTCGTCGGCTGCACGCAAGGGTGCAGAAGGACCAAAAAAGTCGCAGTCGGTAACGCGAAAGATGTTTACTGCCAAGCCCAAGCCGTATAAGAAAATTAAGTAGATGGTTGCCAAGAAGCCCGCGCGTGACCCGCGCCTTGCCCGCGTCGGCGTGTCTGGCTACAACAAGCCGAAGCGCACACCCAGCCATCCCACGAAGTCGCATGTCGTTGTGGCTAAGAGTGGTGGTCAGGTGAAGACGATTCGGTTTGGTGAGCAGGGGGCTAAGGTGGCTGGTAAGCCGAAGCCTGGTGAGTCTGATCGGATGAAGAAGAAGCGTGCGTCGTTTAAGGCGCGTCACGCTAAGAATATTGCTAAGGGTCCTATGTCGGCGGCCTATTGGGCCAATAAGGTGAAGTGGTAGTCATGTGCATGGCGTGTGGATGCGACATCCCCAACGATAAGAAGTCCACGGTGATGATTGACGGCAAGGTCAAGGTCACTCACAACGGCGGAACAAAGAAGCAGACTAAGTAGTGGCTACTGTCCAGTTGCTCGGCAGAGGAACCTACGGCCCTGACGTACCGATGGGCCGTGGGGTTTCTCGCTTGTGGATGTACTTCCTTGCTCCGCCTGCTCAGAACAGCATCCTTATTTACGATGATGGGTCTGTTGTTGAGGGGCCGGGGTTTGAGAATGACCAGATCAAGGCCGACAACGTTTATTTGTTTATTCTGGGTGGCACTCGTTTTCGTTGCGAAACGGGGTCGTTTGAGTACGATGCGCTCACAGCAGCCGGGTATACTTGGCAAACAATCGCAGACTACGACAGTTATCCAGAAGATTACACTAGCGAGTACCCGTAGGAGTCCCCTGTGCCGACGCTGAATCTTCCCGATCCGAACATCACACCGGGCGACCCTAACCACGCTTCCGACACGAACCTCATTATTGAGGCTGTCAATACTCTTAATTCTGCTGTCGATAACATTCCGGCTGGTCCTACTGGACCGCAGGGTAATCCTGGGCCGGATGGTCCGACTGGTCCGCAGGGTGTGACTGGGCCTACGGGTGAGCGTGGGTACACGGGACCTGTGGGTCCGACTGGCCCTACAGGGGCTACGGGTTTGCAGGGGCCGCTGGGTCCGACTGGCGAGACCGGGCCGACTGGCGCTGCATCAACTGTTACAGGCCCAACTGGGCCAACGGGACCGACTGGTCCGCAGGGTGTAACTGGTCCCACAGGACCTACTGGCGCTGATTCCACGGTGACGGGGCCAACTGGTCCCACAGGTCCGACTGGTCCGACTGGACCTGTTGGTCCCGCCGCCGCTCAGGGCGCTACAGGCCCTACTGGACCGACTGGTCCTACGGGTGCCGACTCTACCGTTACTGGACCTACGGGCCCCACAGGGCCGACCGGACCTACTGGACCGACTGGTGCGGATTCGACGGTAACTGGCCCCACAGGACCGACAGGCCCCACCGGGCCCACGGGCGCTGACTCCACGGTTACAGGACCGACTGGCCCGACTGGCGCTACCGGACCTACCGGGCCTATTGGTGAGACTGGCCCGACTGGACCCATCGGTCCTACTGGACCTACAGGGCCGACTGGTCCTACAGGAGCCGATTCAACTGTTACTGGACCTACCGGGCCTACCGGAGCAACCGGACCCACGGGGCCGACAGGAGCAAGTGCGGCTGACCCTGGCCCCGTTGCGTTGATGCTGGGTGGCATGTAGTGAAGATTGCTGTCTACGCTATCGCTAAAGACGAGGCACAGTTTGTTGAACGCTGGCAGCAGTCAGCGTGCGATGCCGACTCTTTGCACATCCTTGATACTGGTAGCACAGATCAGACAGTCACTATTGCCCGAGACCTAGGTATTGACGTAGTGACACGGAAGTTTAGCCCGTGGCGTTTCGACCATGCCCGTAATGTCAGCCTCGCAATGATTCCCAACGGCATTGATATGTGTATTGCCCTGGACATGGACGAGATTCTACAGCCTGGGTGGCGCGATGAATTGGAAACAGTCAGGTCAGAAGTCACGCGACCTCGCTACAAGTACACATGGTCGTGGAAGTCTGCGGGTGTTCCAGACCTCCAGTACGGGGGAGACAAAATCCATTCCCGTCACGGCTACAAGTGGAAGCATCCCGTTCACGAAGTTCTGGTGCCAGATGGTATTGAAGAGATACAGGATTGGTGTGGACTTGAAATTCATCATCATCCTGACTCTAGTAAGAGTAGAGGCCAGTATCTTCCGCTGCTTGAGGTTGCTGTGGCGGAAGACCCGAACGATGACAGGAACGCGCATTACCTAGCACGCGAATACTTTTTTAACGGCCAGATGGATAAGGCTGAGGCTGAGTTTAAGCGGCACCTGTCTTTGCCGTCTGCCGTGTGGGGCGCGGAACGGGCACAGTCTTACCGTTACCTGTACAAGATTACTGACAGCGTGGAGTATCTTGAGGCAGCGGTCAAAGAAGACCCTGAGCGGCGCGAAGCCTACGTTGACTTGGCTTTCTATCACTATGAGCGCGGCAACTGGTGGGAGTGTTTGAGTGCCGCTAATAGTGCGCTGGCAATTAAGGAGAAGCCGCTGGCTTATCTGGTGGAGTCTGCTGCGTGGGGGGCGTTGCCGCATGACCTGGCTGGGATAGCGGCTTATCAGTTGGGTCTTTACCGTGAGGCTAAGTATCACGGCATGGAGGCACTTAAGTTGTCCCCATATGAGGATAGACTTGTGAATAACCTGCGGCGTTACGAGGAGGCGGCATGACCACTATCGCTAATTTGGTGGCTGACACGCGCCGTACCACTTACGGTTCGATGACTGAGCAGATTAATTTGATTGCTGCTAATGCTGCTGCGGGTGCAGAAACCCTCACAATGGAATTGGACATTTCTGGCATTACCCCTGGAATGGTTCTTTCTTCCGGCCTTAATGTTTGGTACGTCAAGGGATCTAATACAGCATCTAAGCAAATATTTGTTATCCCTGGTTATGACAATGCCCCAGAGGAAGCCGTCACGGTAGGAGACCGTGTACTCGTCAAACCCAGAGTTACCGACTGGTATTTGTTTAACGCGATTAACGACGAGATTCGTAAACTCTCCTCCCCCATGAATGGGCTTTACAAGGTCGGCACTTGGACGGTAGACGTATCCCCGACATACCAGACCTATGAAGTGCCCTCAGAGGCCCTGGACATGACAAACATTCTGCGTGTCCGCTACCGCTGGCCTGGAACACCGGATGTGTGGAGCGACATTCGCCCGTCGTCGTATCGTTGGATTGTCAGCGAGACAGGCAACAAGATTCAGTTGCTTGTCAATGTTCCTTCGGGCACGGAGATTGAGTTTACTTACAAGGCTCCGTTTACGGAGGCGACTAGTCTTTTGGATGATCCGGTTGCTGACTGTGGACTTGCGGCGACCATGCTAGATATTCCGTCTATTGGTGCAGCGGCTATGCTTTTGCGTACTACTGATTCGCGTCGTAATCAGATTCTCGCTCAGGGCGATCCGCGTCGCGCTGGTGAGGTTCCGTCTGGTTCTAATCTTTCTAGTGCAGCGATGATGGACCGCGAATATAAGATGCGTGTGCAGGATGAGTATGCTCGCCTGGTTCAGCGATTCCCCATCTTTAAGGGGGTCTAGTGGCGCAGATTACTCGCCAGTTTGACGAGCCGTTTAGCGAACGTGGAACTGGTCTTCCTTCTTGGTTTTCGCCTTCTGTTATTGGTTTGGATGGCCGCCCATATCTGATTGATACTGAAAACGGCAACTATCAGCGCCGTGCTGTTGACGTTGTGCAGCAGCGCAACACCTCTGACGCGCGCGATGTTCTGTTGCTGCCGCAGGATGTGTGGCGTCAAATGCAGCAGTCGTGGCATTTCGGTGCAGGCCAGTCAAACCTTGACCGGGATAACGCTTTGCCGTACCGCTACGAGGATTCGTTTGGTATTGATCCGTGGACTCAATGGCAGATTTCGCTGCTGCCAGCGACAGAGAAGTTGGGCAATGCGGCATATACGGGTGATGTTTGGGTTAGCGCTATTGGCGGTTACCTGTGCGTATTTAACGGGGAAACTGTTGACTGGTATGACGAACTAGCAGACAACGCTACCCCGACAGCGACGACTACATTTTCTGCTGGGCATGACATTCTTGATATTGCTGATGATGGTCTTGTCGCCACGGTACTTACGGACGACCGTTATATCTGGTATGTGGAAAGTCCTGCTGGCACTCCGACTAAGTGGGCAAATCACCAGTACACGACGGATGTTACTTTTATTGCGTGGGAAAAGGATTACCTAATCGTTGGCGACGGCAACGTCCTTTACAACGCACTCAAGGCAAACAATCCAACAGCCATCTACACTCACCCCGACACAAATTTTCGCTGGCACAGCGCAGCGTCGGGAAGCCAGTTTATTTACGCTCTCGGCTATGTCGGAGACAGAACAACCATTCACAAGATCGGCATTAAAAGCGACGGCACAGGGCTTCTTCCCGCTATTGTTGCGGCTAATCTTCCTGACGGGGAGATCGGCACTAGCATCGACTCGTACCTTGGGTATGTGTTTATTGGCACCAATAAGGGTGTCCGTATGGCGCAGGCTGACGGTAACGGGGACCTGGTGCTAGGCGCTATCCTGCCGACAGCAGCGCCCGTGAAGTGCTTTGAGGGCCAGGACCGTTTTGTCTGGTATGGCAATAGCAGCATGGACGGCTCTTATTCGGATGCAAAGAATCGCTTTCCCGCTACTTCTGTTTGTGGTTTGAATAGAATGGACCTCACCACATTCACCGTTACTGCTCTTACTCCCGCTTACGCAAATGACATTTGCACTCTTGACGAAACTGGAGGGACAGTTCAGTCTGTAGTTACATATGACGGGAAGCGTGTCTTTTCGATTACCGACTCTGGTGTTTTCTTTGAGTCCGACGACAAGGTTGAATCTGGCTGGTTGAAACAGGGAACTATGTCGTTCTCGGTTGAGGACCTTAAGACAGGTCTTTATACGCAGGCTAAGTGGCTACCGCTACGCGGCGAAATTGATCTAGACATTTCATACGATTCTGAAGATTTTATTCGTGTAGCGGAGTTCGATGTAGTTGATACCGTGAGGTCTGACAACGTGCCGCTTAATGGGCAGCAGTTTACTAGATTGAACGCCGCCTACATTTTGTGTCGTTGTCCTGACTTGTCTACTGCTGGACCGACGATGACCCGCTGGGAAGTTCGTTCTGTTCCTGTAAAGGGCAAGGCTTCTCGCTGGACTATTCCTGTAATGAATTACGATGTTGTAGAAATTGATAATGTTATTTATAACAGGGATGTCCTTGAGGAATTTCAGACGTTGCTAGATTTGTGCCAGAGCGGCAGGCTATTTGTCTTGCAGGAATCTGCCAGATCATACGTCGTTCACGCAAAAGATTTTTTGTGGCAGCCAGAAAAGTTATCTGCTAACGGTCGTGGCTGGCAGGGAACGTTTACAATTGTGGTGGAGGAAATGGTATGAGGCGCGAATATGTTGGCGGCGCACAGTCAGCCAGACTTACAACGGCCCTGGGTAACACCACGGGCGATCTCACCATTTACTGCAATGACCTCACCAACTGGCCCACGGGCACAGGCGGAACCCCGTTCTACGTCGTTATTAATAGGGGCACTTCTTCTGAGGAGAAGATTCTGTGCGTGTCCCGTAGTTCTAACACGCTTACTGTTTATAACGATGGCATTGTGAATGGGCGCGGGGCCGATGACACGGGCATCACTTCCCACGCAGTTAACGCCGTTATTGAGCATGTATTTACTGCTACAGATGCCGACGAAGCCAACGCCTTTGTCAACCTCCTGACCACAAAGGGCGACATCCTAGCATATGGCACAGAAAATACTAGGCTTCCTGTTGGCACCGACGGCACCGCACTTATTGCAGACTCTTCGGAAACGACAGGCATTAAGTGGGCCACGCCAGATCTATCTTCATACAATATAATCAATCCATTCCTTTTGATGGGAGCCTGACAAATGGCAACAAGTTACAAGGTGCTGGGCCAGTCGGCACCATCAGCAACAACTGACACTACGCTGTACACGGTGCCTTCTTCTACTGAGGCCGTTATTTCAACGATTGTCGTCGCCAATCGCGCAGCCTCTTTGGCAACCTTTCGTATCGCGGTTCGGCCTGACGGTGTGTCTATTGCAAATCAGCACTACATTGCTTATGACGTAGCCATCGGCGCTAATGCAATGGTCACTCTTACTTTGGGAATTACCCTTGGGGATACCGATGTTTTAACCGTTCGCGCTTCAACTGCGGATATTTCTTTTAGCGCGTTTGGATCGGAGATTGCAGCATGAGCGTTCAGCAAATACCCGTATCAAAGCAGGGAACGTCGTACTATGCGACCTTACCGACTGCCTCGGTGGTTTATTCTGGGGCATTGGTTTTGGAGCCAGGATACTACGAGGTAACAACCATCGGAGGAGAAGTTAGGCTGTACTTGACTCTTAACGGAGTTCAGCAGTTGGACCAATCTACAAGTAGTAATGTGCTTCGTTTTAATTTGGCGAGTGGTTCAGACTCGGCTTTGCTTTCATCTGCAAGTGGAACAAATGTAATTGTTAAATTTACTCCATCTGGTTTTTCTTTTGGGGTCACAACGGCCTTTAATAATGCGCTAGAGACTTATACGACAAGTGGCACATATCCTAACAACGGAACGGCGTATGTGTGCGCGGTTGGTGGCGGCGGTGGCGGCGCGGGCAGCCAGCGATATTACGGCGGCAAAGGTGGCGGCAGCGGTGGTCTTTCTGTTGCTGGACCGATTGCAGTTTCCGATACCGACACGATTACTATTGGCTCTGGCGGTACTGGTGGCGCTGCTGGTGGCGGCACAGGTAATAGCGGCGGCGCAACCACCTTTCTTAATGCAACAGCCAACGGCGGTGGCTCTGGAGGGTCTGGCGCTGCGGCTGGTACGCCGTCAGGCGGTGCGGGAGGTAATGCTACTGCGTTTGCGGGTAATACTACTGCTGGGGCAGGGACGGCTTCGGGCGTACCATTCCCTGTAAGGCCAACGCAGACCACGGGGGGCGGCGGCGGCGGGCCAGGTCTTAATGACACCGGAAGTTACTTCGCCCAGGGTGGCGCTGGTGCTGGTTCTGGCATAGGCACAGGTGGCGCGGGAGGAACCGCTAGTAATAATAGTGCCGATAACGCAGGCTCCCCTGGAACTGGATACGGCGCTGGTGGCGGCGGAGCGGGCGCTAAAGGCAACGTGACCAGCGGACAAGCCGGAGGAGCGGGATCAGCCGGAGTCGTCTATGTTCAGCGAGTTTAATAACTCAAAATTAATAACTTTTACTGATGTTTTGGGTGTAGACCAGAACTATCGCCCCTCTCCTGCATTGCGGCATGTCCCAGAGTGGTATAAATCAACACCCAGTTACATCAACGAAAAGCGTGTAGTCGAGAACGGGCAAACGCCACATACTATAAAAAGATGTGTTCCGGTACTAGATGCGATGACTGCTGGTTACATTATTACAACCTACGCAGACGTACAAATAACCATTAAAGACGGAATCCCTTGGTACGAGTGGCGTATGGGAAACGCGATAACATTTCATCCTGTAGAGCAAGCATCGTTACACCCGGCAAGCAACGGTGCGCCATTCCCGAAGTGGACCAATCCGTGGGCAATTAAAACACCACCCGGTTATTCGTGCTTGATTATCCCACCGCTGCATAATCCAAATGGCATTTTTACAATTCTTTCTGGCGTCGTTGATACCGATACATATACTGCTCCGATTAACTTTCCATTTACTTTAGACGATATCTCATGGCAAGGCGTAATTCCTGCTGGTACGCCGATGGCACAGGTTATCCCCTTCAAACGTAATGATTGGGTAATGAAATTAGGCAACAAAAAGGACAGAAAGCAGCAGGGTGAGGTTACAACTCGCTTAAGATCAATATGGTTTAATTCGTATAGGCGTCAATTTTGGAAGCGTAAGCAATATAGGTAGGAGTAGAAGTAATGGCCGATTTCGCCGTCGTAAAAGATAATGTCGTTGTTAATGTGGTTGTAGCAGAGTCGGAGGAGATCGCGGAGTCAGTCACCAACCTTAGCGTTGTACCGATTACTGACAACGTTCCTGGCATGAACTGGACCCTTGAATCTGACGGTTGGCGTCCAGCGCAACCCTTTTCGTCTTGGCTATGGGATGGAACAAAATGGGAGCCTCCGGTTTCCCGTCCCGCTACACCTGGGTCATGGTCGTGGGACGAAAATACTATTTCTTGGATTAACCTATCTCCTGACATTGATCTTGAGGAATTGCCCGATACTTCTTTGAGCGAGTAAACATGGATGACGACATCTGGACGCGCCTTTACGGTGAGTGGGACGACGAGTGACAGCATGGATACCCCTCAGATTGACGACTTCATCATGTGGATGGGCGGCGTAGCAGCCGCTCTCGCCGCTATCGTTGGAGTAATGATGATCGGTAAGCGCTGGCTTATTGGTGAGTTAAGGGCTGACCTTGAGGATGTTCGGTCCCAACTTCACCGCAACAGCGGCACCAGTCTGAGGGACGCTGTTGATAGAATCGAAGAGCGTCAGTCGTTGATAGCGTCGGATGTTCGCCGGGTAACTGAACGCCTGGACGATCACATAGCGTTTCATTTGGAGGACAAGTGAAGGGGTTTGAGGAGTGGCTGGCTACCAGTCCCACAGCGTCGTTCTTGAAGATTATGGTGGCGGCTGGTCTGGGAGCCGTGGGCTCTTGGGTTGTTACTGCCGAGGTTCATCCTCTTGTAGTGGCGATCTCTGCGGCTGTCATTCCGATTGTGATTAACTGGCTGAATCCTGAGGATTTCCGTTACGGCAAGATCGACGCTGGAGACAGGTTCGATGTGTTCGTGGATGAAGATGATTAGTCCCGAGGAGATCGACCCCGGTTCTCCGATGGCCGATATTTCTATCAGCGATTTGGCTGAGGGTCCTGGTCCTGACTGTGAAATGGGAGGCGACCATGCGTACCCCCACCCCAAGTGAGATCGCTACAGCGCTCAAGGATTGGGTGCCGGAGAAGAAACTGACCTTTGATCGTGGCTGGAATACCCGTGGCAGGAAGTGGTCGTATGGCATCCGTGGGGCGATGGTTCATCATTGGGCTGGCATTGGCGATGGGGGTCAAGAGTGGATGTCTGCTCGCAACGGCTCTTACCCGTACTGCAACAACACCGTCCGAAGGGACGGGCGGGTAATCGTTCTCTCTGCTTTGAGTGCTTGGCATAGCGGTACTGGTGGTCCGTGGAATCGTGCTGGTGTGCCGAAGGATGCCGCGCATTTGATGGTGTGGGGTGTTGAGATGGAGGGGCCGCTGCCGGGTTGTAGGTACGGTGTGGATGATATGACTGAGCAGCAATGGCGCAACACCGCCCGTGTTCTTTGTGCAATACGGGAAGTTGCGGGTAAGGAAGCGTTCCCTAATTTCCAAAGAGTGATCCGCCACGGGGATTGGACGGATGGGACTAATGGGGTTTCTGGTGCCCCATTGCCTACACTTGGCAGGAAGAACGACGTATGGGCTGACACCAAGTTTATTCGTCGGCTCGCCAAGGAACGCTGGGAGAAGAAAAACTCCCGCTAGAGGGGAAACTTGTGTCGCTTGTAGATGATCTTGCCAACCTAGAGACAGCACGGAAGAACACAGGCGGCGCTCGTTGCCGCGTGGCTGTGGTCATGGATCAGATGACCGACGCTGAGAAGGAATCGTTCCGGCACTTGCTGGACGAGACTGAGGTATTCGGGACGCAGATCGCTGCCGTGCTTAGGCAGAATGGGCATGAGATCAACGGCAGCCACATCCAGCATCATCGTCGCAGGGTCAAGAGCGGCGGCTGCATCTGTCCCCAACCGGGCGAAGAAACGTGAGCCTGTCTGATGACCTGCTGGGGCTCAAGCCTAAGGAGCCCCGCACCCTGGTCATCGACATTGAGACCAGCCCCAACGTCGTCTACGCTTGGGGTTTGTGGGATCAGAACATCGGCACCAGCCAGATCATTGAGACCACCCGGGTCCTGTGCTTTGCCGCTAAGTGGCTAGGCGAGAAGAAGGTCCATTTCCACGACGAGCGGGATGGCCGCTCTACCATGTTGACGGCAGCGTGGGACCTTATGAATGAGGCCGACATCATCGTCGGCTACAACCATGTGAAGTTCGATCTTCCTCATTTGAGGAGAGAGTTCCTGTCGCTGGGGATGTTGCCTCCGTCCCCAGCGCAGGACATCGACCTGCTCAAGATCAACCGTCAAACGTTCAACTTCCCGTCGAACAAACTCGGGTTCGTAACGGAGCAGTTGCGTCTGGATAGCAAGTTGGAGACCGGGGGGCAAGACCTGTGGAACGCGGTCCTCCAGGGCGACGAGAAAGCGTGGGCTAAGTTCCGCAAGTACAACATCCAAGATGTGCTGATCACCGAACAGTTGTTCGAAGTGTTGTCGCCGTGGATCAAGGGGCCACACAAGGGGATGTGGTCGGGCAACATGCGCGCTTGTTTCTCTTGCGCCAGCACCGACCTGGCGTTCATGGGTTTCATCTACGAGAAGGTGATGGCGTACCCGAAGTTTCAATGCGAGGGATGCGGGGCGTGGAACAAATTACTCCGTAACGGGCAGACGAGGGCAGCGTAATGGCGAGAGACATTAAGGTATCTATCGCGTACAGCGAACTGTGGGTTGAGATTCTGGCTCAGGATATTTCGTATGCTCCCGATGCTGTTAATGACATGATGACTCAGGCGATTCGGGCTTTCAGCGACACGATCACGGAGTTGCGGGAGCATGGCATCATCACGACTCTTGAGGATGATGAGGCTGAGATAGAGATAGAACTTGAGGACGACGGGGAAGAAGAAGAGGAAGATGAGTAAAGCGGTGGCGGGGGTGGGGAAAGGAGACCAAAGCCCACCCCCAGCCACCTTGTCCGTGCCACCTACCAGGCGGGGGAACCCGGTAGACCGGAGTGACACGGAGTTCTAGCGCCGTACCTTCCGCACATCCATGCGGCGGTATCCGGCCTTCTCAAATGATTCCACAGTCGTAGGCTGAACGTCTACCCATCTGACTTGGTATGTCCCTGTAGAGCCGTTCACGCCGTCTAGGAGGGCTTGAGCGGCCTTCTGCATGGCCTCTGCTTCCTTCTTCATGTCCCTGGCCTGGACGTACATATCGACCGCTGACAGCAACTCTGGGTTGTCGATGAACTCAGCGTCCTGGGTCTCTAGCCCGCCTCGGCAGGCCGTGAAGTGGGAGCAGATGCGCTCGCAGACAGCGGCGGGTACGTCCCGTGAGGCGTCCTCGTTGTGGGTGACTGCGTAGATTACGTCTTGAATCCACGAATCAACCTCTGCTGTGAGGGTGGGGTCCATTTCCTCAACGATGACGAGGGGGTCGGGGTTTTTGCCGGAGCGGTCGAAGTAGATGTTACCGACCAGTACGGTCTTGTTACTGTCCAGTAACTTAGCCTGGATCAGACCCAGCGCATACAGGTGCCGCTGGTATTTGTGCTGTAGCGAAGTGCCCTCACGCTTCACCCATTGGAAGCCGTCCACAGTCTTGATATCAAGTACAGCGTTAGCGGAAGGCACAACAATGTCAGGATGGCCGCTGATCTCTGCGCCGGATGGAAGAGTAGCGGTGACCCGCACCTTGTCGATGGAGCCAACAAGCCAGTCAGGGTGCGCCTCTTTGATCGCCGCCTCAACGTAATTGTGGATGGCTGTGCCGACTGCTGCCGCCCACTTGGGAGGGTCGTCGGTAGCGGCAACTCCCTTGGTCATTAGGGCTGCCTTGTTGCGGCAGAACCCGATGTCGCTGGGTCCGAGGATGCCCTCGTCTGACTGGATCGAACGGGCTGACCCGTCCATGTACTGCTTGAGTGCGCCGCTGATGAGCGACTGAATTTTATCGTTGCGGTCCATTGGTTCCCCCATTTACTTAGTAAACGATTCGTCTAGCGTCTGCACCACTACGTCGCGCAGGCTGCCATTGTTGTACAGGCTCAGCCCGAATTGGGTGCCGAGGTTGATTGCTGCTCGCTTAAGCGCGTCAGACTCCGCAGTCTTGATTGCCATGTCGTGCGCCTCGCCCCTTTGCGGAAGGGTTGCAGACCCGACAGCGGCCTCCGTGTATGTGCAGTCAAGTGCTGGAATGACGAGTCGGAGCATGACCTTGTACCCAACATTCCATTGACCCTTCTCGTTCTTATCCTCAAACGCTAGGGCTGATTCTAGTACGTCGGCTGACCATCCCCCGAATCCGAATATCCGAATAAGGTGGGCCTTCACATCCCACGCCTCAAGGTACGACAGTTGCCTGCCTGCCTGCCCTCGCTTGGCGACACGCGCCTCGTTGAGTGGCTTGAGCAACTGGTCGTACTGGGCTTGATTGATTCCCATGTCTCTCCTTTCCCCTAATCGTTTCCCTAAGTATACCTGCTATAGTTCCGCCATGTCAACTGTCCGCGCCATGCACGACCAAGCCAACACGGTTGAGGAAATCCTCCTCTACGAAAAGGACCCCATCGAACGGCTCAGGGCCGTCGCTGCCGCGCACAAACGATTCATCAAGATGTTCCGCACCATCGAACGAGAAGCAGCGTATGAGGCTCGCCAGAAACTTTCCGGCAAGGACATCGCTGAACTACTGGACATTGATCGTCGGCACATCGACTATTTTGTTTCCTGCTACCTGCGCGACAACCCGCACAAAGAACCTCCCCCGCATCACAATCGCTCTAAGATTGATGAGTATGTGGATCTGTCACAAGGAAACGATCACCATTCTCGTCTAACAAGTACCAGAAGCGGCCAATCTTGACGGGAACCTTGGCAGGGTCTTTGCCTTGATGCACTAGGTAGCCTTTCGCATACGCCTGCTCACGATCAGACTCAATCTTAGTGTGACACGACGGATGCACCCACAGCCCATTCGCTGCGGTTCCCGATGCCGGGTCTTTGCTACCACCCATGCCGCGTGGCCTACGGTGATGCACTTGATGATACAAGGCGATGGCTCCGCACATTTCGCAACGGTCCTTTGACCGCTTACGAATCAGATCGCGTACCTCGTCCGTAAACTTCACTCGTCATCCTTCTTTACGATGGCGTAGATCATTCCCCCAACCAGGCAGAGGATAGCGGCGGCAGCGCTGACCTTCATCCAGAACCAAATCCATTCCATAATCATTTGTATCCAGCCTCCTTTAGTAGTTGTACCAGCATCCTCAGGGGGAGGGTTGCGTACTGGTCTCCTGGGTCTGTGACTCCACGGCGCTTGTGAACAACTGCTCCAAGTCGCGTCCCTGCATTAGCACATTCTGTGAGGAGTTCGCTGACCCATCCGGCGAGGTTGAGCGATCTATGATTCTTGCACTCCCAAGTAAAACCATCAATTCCGTGTATGTCTCCTTTGTCATCACTCCAACCAGCCCTAGTGCGATCAACTCGGAAGCCGTTTGCACGGAGATAGTTAACGATGAGTCGTTCATACGCTGACCCCTTTGCTTTCTGTGGATTAGTCATCAGTCACCTTTGTAGAAACATTCGATACGCAACTCACCATTTTGCCGAGAGGTACGCGCTTCACCTACGGTGATGGCTCCGTCTTGCCGGAGTTCTCCGCACCGCTTCCAGTAGCAGGAAGTCATTGGCAGTCCAGCAGCGGCAGCGGCCTCGTCGTCTGTCAGACCAGCGGGGTAGGCATCCTTGTACGCCTTGAGCAGTTTTTCTTTCTGCGAACCGGAACGATATGAGACCCGTTCTGCACCGACGATGCTGGTAGTCCAGTCAGGATTGCGATGTCGCCCTGAGCGGTAGTCAGGGTCAAATAGCGTGTCACTCATGCCAACTCCTCAAGCGGACGCTGCTTGCCAGGACCAACTATCTGATCGTCAGACACCATGCGTTCCGTAAACCCGCAGGGGATTTCGTAGCCCTCGGGGAAGACCCACAGGTGATACTGATTGGCTTCATCGACAAGCCGGGATTCTGCTGGGTAAATCTCCATAGCCTCACGCTCAGGGCTAGTGAGTTCATTCTTGATCCGCTGGAAGTGACGCCAATCTCTGATGGCCTTGCGGTTCTTGTGGCGGATCGAAAGCCAGGTCATCCCACCATCAAGTTCTTTCTTAATAACAACGTAACGGTTATTCATCCACATCGACTGCACTCCCGACTGAAAATCCCCGTACTCTTTCTCGTAGTCTGGCCCGTAGGCAGCGATCGCTTCTGTACTATGGACTGGCATGGTGCGGATAAACGGCGTCCATCCCTGCACAATTGGTGTCGTAGTCTTACGTTTCTTGCTCATGCTGTCTCCTTTTCGCATGTCGGGCAGTTGCACTTCCATGTTTCTCCGCCTGGGTGATGGTTGGCGTGCAGCCCGTCAAGACACCACCCGCACTTGCTCGTCCCGCCACGAGTCGTAGATGCTGTCGCAGCGGCAGCCCCTTTGCGTGTTGCACGTTTGGCAGTCTTCTTCGTGGGCATTGCACTCACACTCCTCGTCGTCACAAAGATCGCAGTCAGTTACGCAGTTGCAGTCGTGCCAGCGGCGCTCTTCCTGCATGGCGAGATAGTCGTCGTAATCCATCGTTCTCCTTTCCCCCGTTTACTTAGTAAACGCTACTGGTCGTATGTGGGTGCGTAGATCGCGTCCCACTCGTCCCGATACACGGGCACCCACGGCATCACCGAACCCTGCTTGACCGCTACAGGGAACGTCCGGTCGGTTGCCCGGTCGCCACGCCACGGACCTAGGCGCATGAGTCTGCGCTGATCCTGGGTGACGAGCGGCTGCATACCGTACCCGAAGTCGGGCCACCGCAGCCAGTATGAGGACCCTTCCGGTCTCATGCCGTTGCGGTCGTTCATGTGGCCGTGGCCTGCGTGATGCTCCACGATCACGGTGCAGTTGATCTCCTGCCGGATGCGGTCCACGACAGACTGGATAGCCCTGACTGAACGGTGTGTCTCATCCGACAGGTCGGTGAGTTTGTACGCGGTGCCCATGTACAGAATGTCGGGACTGTAGTGGACTACGCGCCGGATGATATCTGCCCGGTCTTTAGTTGCAAGTAGATCGACCACACGGCGCTTGAGCGAACGCCACTCAGGTTTAGCGTCAGGCGCAATCTCTTTGAGAGCGGGAACGATCTTGTCCAGATTCGCCTTGGCTTGGAACTCGTTGTTCTCAACGTCAATGAACAGCACACGAGCGGGTTGGGTGCGCTCCAGGGCGAACGTGTCCACGCCGAAAGCCGCCCCCGTGAGCATCTGATAGACGAATACACTCTTGCCTCCTCCCTCGCTGCCCGTGAGGACCAGGCGCTCGTTGCGCTTGAGCATCCCTGGCAGCGTGTAATCCTCCGGCTTGATCTCCAGGCCCATGATCTCGTCTAGGGTCCATGTGTCATCGTCCGATACAGACGGCGTGGGCATGGTTTGGAGTTGCGACTGCACATCCATAACGACCTCATGCGCGTCTGATTCTTGAGACTCAAGCCTGTGTAACCCTTGGTTGAGTACCTTCATGGCGTAGCGGCGTGCCGATGCGTCCCTGAGTTGTGTGGCGTAGTAGGCGACGCTGCCTGTGAACCCCGACGAGAGAACGGTGGTGACGTAGCCGCTGTCGATGCCTAGCCGTTGTGCCTCACCACCGACCCATGCTGGCTCAAGGCAACCATCTAGGTAGCCGCGTTCGATGATAGCGAACAGGGCTTGCCTCATGCCAGGGTCGAAATCATCTACACCTACTTGGGACAGCACATCGGAGGCGTTGCCCCAGGCGGCGTGGTACAGGAGCGCGTCCTGCCATTCCAGGCTGCTCATGCGCTGCGGAGGATATCGCTGGCGCACGACACGGAGCAAACGTCGTACCATCCCTCAAGGCTGGTGCGCTCCTCGCGCCGGAAAGAATACTGGCTGGGCTTGTTGATGAACAAGCGGACCCAGCCCTCTGCGGTCCCCTCGCTGATGAAAGTCTCGTACTGGTCTGCGTCAAGCATATCGACGGTGTTGCAGCCGTCGCGGTCACACTTCATGGCCTTACTAATCATTGCGGTCTCCATTCTGTGTCGCTTGAGAAATGCACGGTCACTTCTACAAACGGTCCTCTACGATGCACCTTTGGCGCACCCCTTGTCAAGAGCAAGTCAGGCCAGCGATCAACAAGGAAGTCGATTGCCTGCTCCACGCAAACCGAATCGTCTTCCATGCTGAGAAAACTCATCGTGACTTGATGCTCTATCTCGCCGT
>Ga0208161_1000662_pt1 | contig 19350 bp, 11 predicted proteins | sample CB_VirMetaG_3_FD_184538 | JGI IMG/M metagenome (GOLD analysis project Ga0208161, IMG submission 184538) | Freshwater to marine saline gradient viral communities from Chesapeake Bay - CB_1508_1S Viral MetaG (SPAdes) (version 4) | ecosystem: Environmental > Aquatic > Marine > Coastal | place: USA...
AATTGTAGTGGGCGATGCGTTAAGTGCTGAGCTGATTTCAGCCGCAACTTTTGACTGTAGTTGCGCGGCATCAACAACCTTGCCCGATGTGCCATTAGTAACATCAGCAGCACTGGCAAGACGCACCGTACCAAAAACAGTGGTCGTAGCCAATGGGACACTTGTTGCCCCCACCCATGTAGTAGTTGAATCTTTATACGCCTTCAGCACTGGAGTGGCACTGTTAATGTCCAGCCACAAATCTCCCGCGCTCGGGGAAGTAGGAGGCGTAGCCCCCACCCAGACGTTATTTAGCTTGCGAACGTTACCAGCGGTGTCCTTGCAAGTAAGGAACGGACCATCAGCGTTGTAATTTAGTGCTAGCTCGCCTACAGCCAGATCACTGGCAAATGGCTGTTTCTGGCTAACGGCGCTCTTCTTGAGCTGAATTTGCAAGGACATGACTATAGAGCCGATGGACGCCGGGCATACGCCGGTACCACCAGTCTAGCGATTTAGCTTGTCTCAAATAGGAACTGACCGAGTGCGCTACCGAGCGAGGTTGCGAGCGTGGTGAATTGCAAGTTTGCTGTATTTCCTTGGAATAAGCGGATGTCGTAAATAGCGCCATTTGTTGTAGCGCAGTGATTCACGTTAATTTGATTGGTTAAATCTTGTGCCGTTGCTGTTACATTGGCAACTGGGACATCTCCCCTATTGTTAATTGTGGTTCCATCGATATAAACAGCCACACCTGTTGTATTCGTTGTGTATACAAAACCGGCCAATATGCCAGCGGGAACTGGATTGGGACCCGCCGGTTCACTAATGCTGATATTGACGCTATGTACACCTACATAGCGATGGGGGAATGTAGGCGACACTGTAAAAGCTGTCGCGCCGCCGCTTTGTTCGTCAGAACCAGCAATAATAATTTTCTCGTTTGCGGATAAGTATCCTCGATCATTGTTCGTGACCAAGTTGCTGGCAATGCCCATATTTTCTGTGCCTCCTCCCTGGCTCGCAGTCAAGGTAGGCAAAACTGCTGTGTTGTTACTGACTTCAGCTCCCGTTGCCCAGCGCTGACTAACATTGTTGACACGAACAGGAAGCTCGATGGTTGCCAGAGTGTCTGATGCTGCAGTGCCGCCTGTGGCAAAACTATAACGGTTCGTAGAAAGTACACCAACACCCTGAGCAATAAGCTCGTTTTGAAGTGCAAGAATCGTGGCACGAGATGCAATGAACGATGCGAATGGCTGCATCGAACCAGACAAGTCAGTGATGCTGGTTACGTCCAAACCTGGCGGGCGTTTGGTGCGTGCTTTAGCACCAAAGAATACTGGTACTGAATTGCCAGCCATATCAAGCGATCCTCGTGGCGGTGTAGATGACGTTGTTGGCTGCGGCGATGTAGTAGCCGATCAGCAAGTTACCGGTCAGTCCAGTGGTGTTAGTTGTTGGATCCACCCATGTATTGACTGCCGGTTTCCAATTAGCGTTGTCGATCCCGATTTGTGCCACGCCCGTTGCATTGGTTACGAAGATGAAGCCGGAAGTACCGATATAGCCAGTAGTGGTTGGTGCGCCCAATGCCAGCGTGGTAGATGTGCCACTCTTGGTAAAGGTGAAGTTGGCACTCAGATCGAAGTTGGTATTGCCACTCACCCACGCCACCGGAGTGGTGAGCAGCTTGTTGGCTGGTAGCGTCGGGATCTTCGCTAGCTCCAGCACTGGCAACTTATCGTTGGTCAGTGTGGGGATGTTGGCTAGCGGAATTGATGGGAGCTGGGCAGTTGGCAACAAACTGCTGCCATCCAACGTCGCCAAGCCGTTAGCCGCACCACGCAATGCAGCAAGGTTGCTTGGTACCAGTGCGCGGGTTGTGTCGCTATAGCCAGCGGCTTCGGCGTTGGTAGCAATCTCAATGATGCCTGCTTGCGTGGTCGAAGCAGAAGGCAGTAGCCCACCAGTCAGTGCTGGGATTTGAGCCGTGGGGATTTTTCCACTGCCATCAAGTGAGGCGAAACCGTTCGCTACACCACGCACATCGCCGAGCGTGGCTGGTGTAATGGCTCGATCAATATCGTTAAAAGCTAGCGTTTCAGCCGATGTGGCAAGCTCAATAATCCCTTGCTCGGTGGCACTAGCAACAGGCAGGAAATCTGGCGCGAATACAGGCGAACCTTCAATCGTGCCATTGATGGTGATGTTGTTGAAATTGGCTTGCTGCAGCGAATTGAATTCGTCCGTGACCGTCAGCGTGTCAAAGCTTGTCGGCACCACTGGGAAGTCTGGGTCGCCACCAAGTGCTCCAAGACCGGCAGTCTCGGTGCTAACAATGGTATTGGTGCCGAGGTCGTTGATGGTGTCGCCTTGGACGATCAAGCCGTCCTCGTTGAAACCAGTGTTATAAACGCGCCCGCCAAAGTAATTGACGGCGAAGTAATCCACTTTATGCTGATCTGTCAGTACCGTCACTTGGTACTTGGGCATTGCCTTGGAGTAGTTGCCCTGACCAGCCCATTCGTAGGCTTGACCGAAAGCACGAATCAAGCTCGGGCGGTTAAATTCCAGTGGCCATGCACTACGAGCGGTGAACTTACCGCTTGGCACAGGGCTACTTAGTGCAGCAGGATCCCAGTCGCGGACGGCGCTGGAGTTTTGCAGTTGCAGAATGGTTGCCACGTCATTGGCGTTGTAGCCAACAGCCTCCATAAACTCGCTGACGCCTTGGTAGTCAGTGGCGCTTCTGACTTGTGCCAGCACATCTGGATCAGTGGCTTGATTAACCCCGAGATCGGTGCTGTTGGGATTGTTGGAAAGATCTTTGTCAATCAGCAGCTCAGGACCAATGGCAGTACGCAGGGATTCAACGCCGCGCTGATTGGTCAACATCGGCAGACTTTCTTCCCATTGATCGTTGGAGAAACTAAGAAAAGCTTGGTTGCGCTTGGAGCGGAAAACGCGATTAGCGTTGAAGACTGGTGTGCCAACGCGGTAGTAAGTGTTAGCAGCGAAAGTGCTAGCTGAATCGCCGGGGCGCACGACAAGCTGGAAACGTCCGGCTGATACTCCCTCACCATCGCTATGAACTGTTGATTCGGAAACGATGAACAGCTCACCAGGGTTGTTGGTTGGATCCAGTTGTGCTGCTGTCGAGGCACGGTTGCCAAGACGCATGATGAAATTGCCAACGGGACGACGGGAGTCATCGATATTGGTGGTTTCAACAATGAAAGAGTATTTACGCTCGTCTGGAGTGCGGGTATCAACGAGGCGGCGGATGAAAACGCGGTTGCCAACCAGCACACCAGCATCAATAGTTGTGATGTTGTTGATTGCTAAATCGCTGCTGGGATTGACGTTGATAATCGTTGGGAAGTCCTCGTCAAACGGCGTTGCAGCCAGCTTGGCGCGGACGTTGACTGCTGTGGATGCGTTTTTGTCGCCAGGCACAAAGCCCGGTCCGGTGTCGCGGCTACGGTTTTCGATCCAGATGTAGTCGTCTTCCTTGAGGCTGTAGCCAAAACGCCCGAAGGTGTTTAGTGGATCAAACGCAGTTTGCAGCGTGATTTCGCCGGTACTGCTGTTATAAGCAGCGACTGTACCAATCGTGATTTGGCGGATGTTACTGCCGTCAGTCCTGACTTTTAGCGCACGGCGGATGTTGCGAGTGACAAAACCTTTGTCCTGTGGATAGGCACCAGCGGCAGTACCAATGCCTCGGAAGCCGGATGAAAGCAGCGCCGTCAAGCCGAAGTTTGAGTTGGAGTTGGTGATCGTGCATTCGCCACCACTTGCAGTCCAGTGGTGAACAGCGTCACCAATCACAAAGCAGGAAACTTCCTGGATGATCGAGTCGTTAATACATTTGAAGCCGAAGCTGCGATAGTCAATTTGGTAGCAGCCAGTGCTCTGGTTGATTTCACCAGCAATGCGATAGCGAACGTCGTTAATGTCTGATGCGATGTAGGCGGCATAACTTGCTGGGACATTCCAGCTTGTGCCGTTGTAAATCTCCCATGCGTTCATGTCCTTCTGTAGGGACACGTTGGTGAACTGCGCCACCACCATGCTCTTGAAGCCTGTTACCTTGCTGCCATCAAGGAACATGCCGCACATTCCGTAGTCGGAACGCAGCGAGCAGTTGAACACATAGGGCGAACTGCCCTGCGTGGAATCCACAGCAGGAATGGCAGTCTCGGGATAAACAGTGGTGATTTGAGTTTCACCTGGATTGATGATTTCGGCGTCAGAAGGGTTGAGCCCGAAAGCTGTAGCTACCTTGGCGTAATACGCTGCAAGTTCTGATTCAGGGCAAAATTCAAACGCGGATAGCAGGTGGTGCGACGTTGTAATGTTGGTCGCATCTTTGAACGTAAAGTTAAAGAAGAACGAACCACCAGTTGCTTTGAAAATTGCACCGCGCTCGGTGGAAGGATTTAGATTGGCGGCAGGAACAGTTGTTGGGCGGATAACAGATTTCCTGAGATCTTCGCCAATAATCGAAACACCACGGGGAAGAATCACGCCAAGAGTGGCGCTGTTAAATGCCCGAAGCTGTTCGTCAGTTGGGGACAGTGAACTGCCCCAAGATGTAACGGTGAGCCCGGTGGATGGGGCGTTGTCGATAATGTGCTGACCTGGCGAGACATTGATGACCACGCGGTCATACAAGTCGTTAGACGCGCCAGAAATAATTGACAGACGGGCAGCTTCGATCAGCGCACGCTGCAGGGTTTTGAACGGGGAATTTTTGGAGTAGCCAGCGGTGATCTGCTGGTTGGTCAGCGCAGGGGTGGTCGTACCATCAGCAACACCAGACACCCAGTCATCGCTACCGACCTCGGGATCTACATACAGGGTTGTGGTACTAACGCCTTGGGCGGCACCACCGGACAGACGACGGGCGGCAAGGGCAATCGCGGCGATCTGCTGCCGAAACCCAGATTGGGTAATATCCAGATCATTGATAGATCCCGGCTGACCGGGAAGAACGATTGCCGCCACGGCCCATCCAATGTCATTGCTCCACTTTACTGACCCTGTTTCAATTCAATCGGACCTGTTGTCACGAACTGAGCAGTGCCCACAATCAAATCTGTTGCTCTTGTGTTTATTGCTGTATTTGTAATTAAAACGTCGCAAGTATAATAGAGGTCGCCTGGAGCTAAGTTGCCGCAGCTGTTTGTACGATCTGTAATCATGTAGAACTCTGCTTCGGCCTTCGCTCCTCTCTCCGTCATTAGTAATAACTGCATTAACGCCGTTGGGTCATAGCCGTCCTCATCAGTTCGCCGCTCCACTAAAAAGTCAAATGTGCCACCACCGCTTACTATGGACTTCACTGACTCTCCAAACTTATACCCTACAGCAGTTGTATCTATATTGTCACCATTCAGCTCAATCGTCCATTCGCGTAGTTGACCTTGTACAAACCAAGGCAGCCCTCCGATAGCGCGTCTGGGACTTAATTCTCCGTTGTCATACTCGGCTGTTCCGGCGACTGGTTGCAAGTAATTCGGAGAGAACTCGCATATGCTTTCGAGTGTCACTTCATCTGTGACATCACTAAGCTTGTAGTCTGTGGCCGCAAGTCCTACGCATTCTGCAAAGGTGTTATTGTACTCTTCTGTGCCGGCCGCTGCGATTACTACATATTCAAAATCTAACTGTCTTAGGTCTATCCGTCCTTCGCTCGTGCCTCGTAAGGCAGCTGAACGAGTTGTATAAAAGCTTACTCGATTAAGTTGATCTCTATAGATGAAGTAATTTCCTGTGTTTACGCTTGCACCTCGATTGTAGAAAAATACGCTATCGTTATCCGTTACGTAATACTGGTCTGTTTCGTCTGTTACGTGGACACGATTGGGACCCAGTTCCCAGAATGAACCGAAATAACATCCGACACCCTCTGGTAAAGCATCTGTTGAGAGTGGTAGCCCTTTAGGTGTTACCAGATAGACTTCGTCCCCGCTCCAGAACTCAGTTGTGTTGACTATTAACTTGTCTAGATCAGCACGCAGGGCTGACAAGGGTACGACGATGGGAGCCGGAGCTTCGCGCCGAAAGCGGACGTACCCTTCGTACCCAAGAATTGCCATTGCTTAGAAGCCACCTGTTATAGCACCAGTTACTTGAAAAGAAACAGAACAGACTTGTATGTCACCTGTGCTAACACTTGGAGCTACGCTTGTTAGAAAAGCAGTACAGCTCAAGCTTTTCCCACCAATAGTGTCAAGTACAAAGCTCACGGAGCTGGATGGATTTAGCTCATTAGATAAGATACTGTTAAGAAGACTTGTGGCTTGTGATTCAGACGGGTCATACATTAAGTCAGCTGAACCTGTAGAACCTCTTAGCCCTGTAACGTAGGTACGATCATGCACACCTAGATTTGTAGTTTCAAGCGCGTCTTTATTTACAGTCAATGACCACGACCTTACACGTCCTACGACTGCTCCATTCCACCGCAACGCGCCGTTTTTACCAGTAAGAACAGCCACGAATTGATCCAAGCTATGCCCAGCTTAGCTAGGCGTCACGTAGTGCCTCAAGCCTTACTCGCACACTGCTGATGCCTGGCACGACCCGCTGGAGTTGAGGCGGTTCAGCAAAATGCCAGTTCAAGGCATCGCCACCGTCGGATAAGTAGGCGGTTAAAGCAGCATCGGCGCCGGTGAATACAGCGCTAGGTACTGTCACGCTCTCTAACTGTCCTTTAGCTTCATTCCAGACATCAAGGAATTGACTTGCGATGCTATCGGAGATGTTGTTAAAACTCAGACTTAAGACTGACCTTGACCCTCGGTTGCCGAACAGGCGGCGAGTTACAACTCCACCCAAAGAAGTCTGGGCACGCACTGGGAACTCGGGTGCGGTGAAATCCAGTGCTGTAGGTGTTACCGCTGGGAAAGTTGCCATGGCTATTCCGTCACCCAGTTGGAGTCATTGCTCCATTCAGCGTAAAGCTCCAGCGTGCCGTCGACTAACAGCGGCGAGTGAACAGCTTCAATTTCGTAGCCGTCATCGCTGGGTTGGATTGAGTCGATCCGGTAGGTGCGGGTTACGATCTCGGAGGTTTTGACCGTAAATACAACGCCTGCTGGTGATGCGGTTGTGCCGTTGTTGCTCACGGTCAAGATGCCATCCACCACTTCGGCGTTTTGTTCGCCTGTCCAGTACACAACCGAGTAGGTGCCGTCGGACAGATTGGTGGACGAAACAAGTTTGCCGTCGCCAGTTACGGCGCCGTTGATGAACTGGTTGTAAAAGGTGTAGTCCAGCGCCACTTTGATGAAATCGCCTGGTGCCAGCGAGCTGGTCAGCGCTTCGTAAGTTGTGGTGATACGGACGGTGTGATCAGACAGGCGGCGGGCGGCAATGATGTAGCGGGCGGCTCTGAGCGCATGGTTTTCACTGGTGCAGAAATCAGAAACGTCCACGCTTTCGATCTCGCCTTGACCCCAGGTCGCGTGATACGTGAAGCGTTCTTGCGGTTCCGGGAATAAGCCGTAGGCCGGATCCGTACTCGTAGATGGGGCATCTCCCCCATAGCGTTCTGTCCTGTACTTGACAGAGATTGATACAGGCTGTCTCTGCTCACTTTCAATCGTGCGAAGTTCCATACTAATTGCATTACCTGCTGTGAATAAACCCCGAATATCTGGCTTTTCCGGTATGGCTAGATCTAAGTAAAAAATACCCCCGCGTTCGATCAGCAATAAGCAATGCGCTGCTGCGGTGTCCGCTGCCCACTGGCGCCAGTTGGTGTTGTTGAGCTTGGGACCGTCGTAGAAGAAATGGTTGTCGAAACAGAACTGGGCAGCAGTGGCAAAGGATGCAACATCGATCTGCTCTGGGCTGATTTCATTGCCGACGCCATACCGTGTGTTCAGCATGAAATCGTACAGGATCTCCGGAAACAGGTGGCTAGCTTCAAAGCCGCCGGTAAAGGTGTTGACCTTGATACCTTCGGTGATGTACGCCGAAAACTGGGAGAACTGTGACCACTCGCGTGTTGCCTTGGCGTTGATGCCGACCAGGCAGAGATTGTCGTACTGGGGAGCTGTGTCATTGGGTTGGATGACGTTGACATAGGTGATCTCGTGCTCTGGACCAGACGAGCAGCTTGTGGTGATCTCGTCGTAAACAAAAAACTCGGCAGCGCGTGCATATAAATCGATGTAAGTGCCATTGGTATTAGAACCGTAGTCATCATCTGGATCTTCGGTCCAGCTTATGCCGATCTCACGCTTGGGGCGTAAATTTTGGATGTCAAACATCTCATTGCTATTAAAGCCGCTCATAAATGCTCCTTTCGCAATAATTGTTCCAAAGGCAAACGGCACACTGACGTAATTGTTTTCAAACCTAGAATCAAGCAATACGATGCTTTGCACTAAATTGCGTACTTCCCAACTTGAAACTGGTTCAATTCGCACTTCCCAGCTTGCATCGCCATTCAACGCAAAACGCAGGAAGTTAAATACAGGCGTTTCTTTTGCACTGCCAACACAGAAGACAGTATCACCTGTCGTAACAAAAGGAGTGGAATCATCAGGATCGCTACGTAAAGACACGCGGAAAAAGCTGTAACGCTTTTCTGGTGATGTGATCGTACCAGAAGAGAAGACGGCATTTGTCAAGTTGTCTTGAATACCTGCGCCATCCAAGGCGTCTGCTGCTTTGAAATTGATTGCGCGATACCCCGGCACGCTATTTGGTGGTAGCTCGCTATTTCCGACGGCAGTAATCGTATAAGTTAAAGTGGCGGAGCCGCCGCCCACTAGTGGCAGAGTAGTTGTTACCTCGTTACCTTCTCGATAGTCACTACCACCGTTAGTCACTACTGTATTAGTTACATTGCCTCCCGTGGCGGTGATTGTAAGTGTTAATCCAGATCCACTTCCCCCGGTTGGGTTTCTGTTGTAACTGCCAGTGGCAATAAATGCACCACCACCAACGGGAGCTAAATCTTCAACAACACCTGTCCCTGATTCCACCTCAGTAATGGTATAAGTAAAAGTGGCATTACCAACTCCATTTAATGGAAGCGTTGCAGTTACAGTGTTGCCAGCGATGTAATTAGTGCCTCCATCTATAATCCTTAAAGATGTAATTTGCCCTGAAACAACAGTGAAAGACACGCGCAGTCCTGAGCCACTACCGCCGCTTAGCGAGCGACTGTAAGTGCCATCTAGTAACGGTGAAGAAGATATATTCGTTAATGAAACCGTCTGAACAGAACCTAAGGCGAATTCTATAATCTCGCTGGGCACATCAGCAAAATTACACATGCCTTGAATTTGCATGGCCACCGTACTGCGGATGCCAATTTCAAAGAAGCGAGTGCGGCGATTAAGCGTTACACCTCCCAATGCGCAACGAAATAGCTGTGGAAATCTAGACGCTGTGTAATAACGTTCACCAATTTCACCTTCGGCATAATCAGTGCCTACGGTGTCAAAAAGCCATGGCTTAGAAGCCCTGTTATCAGCGTCCTCTGCTGGATAGATTTTGTTGGCATTTGGCACGTCAAAAAATCTTGTATCAACCAAGCGGGTGCCAACAACTCCCACCCTTCCAGCTCGTACCACAACAAAAGTACACATGAGACTTTCACCTGGAGCGCCTTGATCCTCTTCTGCTAAAACATCTCCCTCTTCCAGGGCGTCCAAGCTGTAATCAGCCTCACTGATGAAAACAGGGCTGCGTGAAACAAGGATCGCCAAGCAAGATCCGACTTTGTACAGTTCTCCATCTTGCAGTGCAGAGTCGTACTGCTTTTGACGACCGGCGACGGACTGGGCAACACTAACTAGCGTTTCTTCGCCATCTTGTGAGCCACGCTTGTTATCGCTGTTGCGTTGGTTTACAACAATCGCCGGGTTTCTGCGTAGATTTCGGATGCCGTCTGATTTCGAGCTAAGCATATATTCAAACGTGTCGCCTACTACGAGATCCACGAGTTCGCCTTCGCCGCCACCTTTTGACGTGGAAATAATTCCAGCCTTACTGCTGTAGCAGTATTTATATTTCCATGCCTCAGCAACAGCTTGGGCATCATCTACTGCGTCGTATTCGTCGTCGTTGGCTTGCAGTTGCCGCAATGGGCGGATGCGTGGATTGATCCTGTAGCCAAGACCATTGGCAATGGGAGAATACAGCCCGAACGATGTTGACGTACTCGGTTTGTACGCGCCACAGAAATATGGCAACGGGTTATCAGTGCCAATGTCAGCCCGGAAAATATCGGGTTCGTAAATGCCCTGACCGCCAATATCGTTCTGCGATCCAGACAGGTAGTTACCGATGGCCATGCGACCACCGTTGGTTACTGAGTAAATGGCAATACGCTGCAGATTGCCTTCAAAAGAATAGGCACCAAGCGTGTTGTTGCCGATGGCAAAACTCTTTGATTGGATCTTGCCGATTTCGCCCTCGGACACTAGAAAGACGGCACGCAGCAGTTGACTGCCACCAAGTGACCAAATCTGGCTCCAGAGCAGCGGGGTGTTGACGCGGGTGCCGCCGTACCACTGCCCGTTTAGAAATTCGCGCTTGGCGTAAACCAGTGGAATTGGATCACCAAGTGGAGCAACATCTTGTACAGCTTCAAAGCCGTAAGTTGGTGCAAAAGCCGAGGGTATCTGTAGAGTCGCACCTTCCCGCTGATTTGTGCGCAGCTTACCTTGTTCCCTAGGTTTAGGCACGAAGAAGTTTGCAACTATAGTTAAACCGACGCTCAGCAGAGTTAAGGTTAAGCTGATCACCGATAAAGTTACAGGATCGATGCCGGCGATAATTGCCGGCTTGGGCCCTTCAACCGCACGCCTTTGTATCTCAGCTTTATACCAGCGCATCTCTTCTTCGCTCAGCCCGAGCAGCTCAGCGATGTATCGATCTTGTGGCAATAACGTGTGCTTCATTGCCATTCGTACCAAGGTAGCTTTTGGACTGACCGTGATGGCACCCACCGGACTCCCTTCTTGTGGCTCACTGTCAGAACCCCGTCCTCGATGAATACCGCTGCACCGACCGACTCAGGTGTCACGTACACTGTAAAGCTCCCATCACTGATTGAGCTGATCTCCTTTAGGTGTGGTCTTATGTATTGCTCTATTGCTTCAAACTGTCTGTTATTTGCGAATAGCAGTATTACTGCTATGTCAATTTGAGACGGTGCTTTCAGTCCCAATGCCTCTCTAATCCTAGTAACCATCAGAAGACAGTCGCAGCCTTCATCGCAAGTCGGATCGTCGCCAGTGACGTGCTCTTTGCCTATCCAATTACGCCAATTCATGAGATCACCAGTGTCCCAGAACTCGGGACACTGCCTACCAACGTCCGTGATAGGAACCGTCCAGGACCCTGCCTAGTCGCATCCCCTGGTCCCCTCAGCGTGAACGTCAGAATCTCCTGATCATGCCTGAAGTCTCCAACAACCCATAGCTCCCTAGATATAGTTGCTACCTCTTGCAGTGTTGCGATGTTTATCTCTCTCGTTGTTACTTCTGCCAAATAGCGATTATCCGCTGCTTCTTTGGCGAAGTTCACTGAGATTAGATTTAGAGGGGTTGATAGAGACGCTGCGGACCTCTCTCCCGCTGTTTGACCGGCCCCCTGCCCGTATGCAAATGGTAAGAAATCGCTCGGCCTGTCTACGAAGAAGTTTTGCCACTGGGGACTCACCACACTAAATGAACCCCTTTCACGGAATTGAAAATAGTTGACAACGGCTACCGACATCAGCTGATCCCCACTCGCTTTCTGGTCTTGACACTGTTCTGAAGAGCCCCTATCGCCAACTCACGACCCCTCACTGCTGATTGGGCTGACATTCTCTCCGCCTGTTCCCGTGTCACGTACTCGACATTGTTGATCACCTGAGATTCGTAGCTGATTCTGAGATCTCCAGCACCTGCGGTTACCTGTTCAAGTCGTTCCCGTTCATAACGTCTTTCTGTATCCATTCTCTGATTCATCAGCTGCACCCGAGTCTCTTGCAGCCTGTTGCTTTCACGTATCGACATGCGCGCTGCCGCAGCCATCGTATTAGCCATTTCATCACTCGTTTCATCGGTTCCGCCTACTGATTCACCAGTGCTTGACGAGCTCAGCGCAGCTCTGTTGTCCCTCAGCATGTTATTAGGAATAATCGAACCACTATTAAGTGGTACAAATAGCTCAGGGCCCATCTCGCCGACTATGTATGGCCTACTCGCTGTCACTGGGCCCCCTACAGCTTTTTTCCCTAGGCTCGCGAAGCCCCCAACGATTGATCCGAGTCCGCCCAGAATTCCAGCGATACCCATCAGAGTGCCGTATGTACCTCCCTCTGAATCCTGCAATGCTTGAATGGCTCCTGTGATTGCTAGTGCACCTGTAGCGACGCCCACCATTGCCCCGGTGAACTTAGAGAAGTTCTCCTTTCCTGTTTTTGATGCTTCATCCGCTTGTTTTGCCGTTTGCTTAGCGGTTTCACCCAGTGCCCCCACGGCAGCTGAGGTCGCGTTGACTCCTGCTACCGCAGACGCGGCTGTTTGCGCTGTTGTTGAACCCTCACCGCTTGTATCGCCACCTGGAGTAGCAATACTCGGTAGGTTCTGCTGTGGACCCGCACTTTGTAACGCAGCCGTGTTGGCGTTAATGGCATCGGTGTTTAGACGGAGATTGACGTTGTTCTGCTCCTGCAATTCTTTCATCGGGTCCTCAAGCCCGAATACATCTTGCAGTGTCTTGACGAACATATCTTCGATTGGCTTGAACGCTGCGTCCAAGAACATTCCTGTCAGTTTTTCCGTTATCGACTTCGTCATTTGTCCGACAGCTTCTTTGATGTCGCCCCCGTTGAGCACAGTCTGAGCGAATCCTTTGTACCCATCGGTTATCGCACTCGATGCCTCTCGTATAGCTGCCATCTGTGCTGCGAATTTCTTGACCTGCTCGTCCATGGCCCCGAGCTCGGTGGCGGCGGAGCGGGTTGTTTCGGCGAAGGCGGTGAGTTCGCGAATGACGTCCTCGGTGGTCTTGGTGGCGTCCTGCTCGAGGCGGATCCGCTCTTCTGCGATCTTTTGCTCCGCTTCGATGCGACGAAGTGCTGTGGAGTCGTCGCCGGCGAAGGCTTGGGCCATGGTCGCCTGGGCTTGGACACCGGCGCGTTGCACGTCGAAGCGGATGGCACCAGTGGCGCGCTTCAGGGACTCGACGGCGTTTTGCTGCTTCGTGAGTTCGAGGTTGCGTTTGCGGGCTTCGGCTTCTTTGGCGAGGTCGGCGTTGTACTTCTTCTGGCGCTCCGCGAGTTGGGCGGTGAGCTTGTCGAACTCGGCCTGAGTGATCTGACCTTCCTTGAGGCGCTTGCCAGCTTCTTCGAGGATTTGGCGACGCTCGCGTTCGGCAATGAGCTCCTTGGACTTCTGCTCGACGGCGATGCGGATCTGCTCGGGGTCGTACAGCTCGGCGGAGATGCCGCGCAGGGCGTCGAGCGTGCCGGTGACCTCGATGGCTTGGTTCTCGTACTCCTCGAGGGCGACCTTGGGGAATGCCGCCTTAGCGATGGCCTCAAAGGCGGCGGCGGTGCGGGCGCTGGTGAGGGCTTCTTGGAGAGCGCGGGCACGCTCCAGTGCGGAGGCAACACCGCGGACAGCTTCGGCGTACTTCTCGACAGCGGGGGCACCGATGTCGTCGAAGCTCTGGAGTTCAGGCTGGGGAATGGGTGCGTTGGCCGCAGTGACGCTCGCCTTGGAGGCGTCCATTCCGTGGAGGAAGATGTTGCCGCTATCGAGGGAGGTGGCCATCCAGCCACCACCGCCGGAATCCCAACTCGGGGTGCCGGTGCGGCGGGGGACGACGGTGCCTTCGGGGACGGCGATGTCGATGGCGCCGCCGCCAGAGCGGCGTGCGTGGACACGCTGCTCTTCTGCGAGGGCGCGGCGTAGATCGCCCTCGAGCGTCATGTTTTTGACGTCTTTGCCTGTGTTGCTGAGCTGGATGTAGGCCACACCCATGGCCTGCCAGGCTTTGATGATCTGGACGGCCTCGTCGATGACCTTTTGGCCATCGCCGCTGGGGTTGCGGATGTCGAGGTGGGGACCGCTGCTGCGGCCGGTGCTGCCGACGCGGAAGCCGTCTGTGATGGCGGGGCCAGTAGCTCCAGCCGCTTGCCGCCGGTAGTCAGCAATTTTCTTGTCGTTCTCTCCGGCGCGCTTGCGGATCTCGGCGATCTTTTTCTCGTTCTCGAGGCGGTAGTTGGAGATCTCGCGCTCGAGGTTGGCGACCTCGATGACGAGGGACTTCTTGGCGGCTTCGATGTCGAGCTCGCCGCGCTCACGGGTGGAGAGGTAGTTGTTGAGGGACTCGAGAGCGGTGGCGGAGGCACCTTCTTCGCCTTCGATCAGCTTGGCGTTGGCCTGCTCCATCTGGAAGATGCGGAGCTCGCCAGCGGCGCGGAAGATTTCGACTTCCTTTTGGGCGAGGTTTTGGCGCTGCTGGAAGAGATCGTTCTCGAGCTGGCGCCTGTAGTCAGCGATTTCTTTCTCGAGGTTGACGCGGTTCTGTTGCTCTAGGCGGATGTTGTCCTGCGCTGACTTCTTGTTGATCTCGATTGCGAACTTGTCGACCTCTTGTTTGGCTTTCTTCTCGTCTTCGAGTCGCTTTCTGAGGACGGCGTCAGAGAAGGTCTCGCCGACCTTGGGTCTAACGTTGAAGTTGGCGGGGTTGAGTTCCTGAGCGATCTTGCGGAAGAAATCGCCGAAGTCGAGCTTGTTACCGGAGGTGAGATCCTTGATCTCTTCGATCTTTTTGCGGACGTCCTCGAGACGTTGAACGGCTTCGTCGTATTTGGCATTGACGAGGGACTCTTCAAACGCCTTGGCGCGCTTGGTGGCTTCGTCTGCGGAGTCACCGACGTCTTTATAGGTGGTGTTTAACCTGCGGAGTGCTTCTTCGGCACGCTTGTCACTGGCGATCTTGTCTTGGGCTTCTTTCCACGCACTGAAACGCTCGAGCACCAGCCCGATGGCCGCGCTGATCGCGAACATCAATAGGTTGAATTTAATGAAATTACCGACGAGTCCGAGGATGCCACCGCCTGCAGCCTTGCTCTGGGTGTTGAGCGATCCGATCTTGGAGCCCGCTTGCTGGGCTGTAGCACCGACGACATTAAGCTGAACGACGATCTGCTCGAGCTCGGATTTGAGTGCCTTAAGTGCGACGCCTGATGGTTGCCAAGCTGTGAGGAGACGTTTGCCGGCCTCACCTGCTGCTACAGCTAAGGTGCCGATGTAGGCAATTAGGCCACCTATAATCGCTCGGAGCTTGTTGAACTGGGTTATTACAAACTCGCTAACTCTGGCCCAGTTCTCGAGGACTCCTTTCAGGATGAAAGCTGTTTTGATCAACGGCATTATGCCGGTGATTTGAAGTAGGCGCATGTTTGCGCCAATCTGTGAGACTTCTTGAACTAAGGGTAGCTTCAGAAACTCACCCCACACAGCTAGCAGCCCGCTGACCCCCTTGGTTGCGGCTAAAAGTGCAGGTGATATGGCTTCTATGGCACCTATTACAGCTTTTAGCTGCTCGAGTTTCAGGCTCAGCAAACCTAGTGCGAGAGCTGCTAACCCTTTGGTGATGGCACCAAATGCGTTGGCTAAGCGTTCTGTGAGTGTTGCTAGCTGTAGATAAACCGTATCGAGTGCTTTATTTAGCTCGATTGTGACGCGCTTGATACCGGCTTCGACGCCCTTTAGGACGTCATCAGCACCGAACCCTGATTCCTTTGCTGCGGTACGGCTGTCTGTTGTTCCTCGGCTACCTGCTCCGCCACCGCCTCCAGTGGTAGCTCTCGTTCCTCCTGATGCTCCGAGTGTCCTCCCGAAACCGATGCTTAGGAGATTGCCGAGGGAGGAACCGGCCTGGGAAGCAATACCGAACAGCTCTTTACGGATGCTGAACAAAAAGCCGAAAACTTTGGAGAGGCCGTCGATCAGGGGATCCAGCAAGCCGCGACCAAAGTTCTGATTGATGAGCTCCGAAAGATCCTTGATGTTGGAGACGACACCCGCGAAGCCTTCGGCTGCGATGCGCTGACCAGCGACTGCCGCAGCGAGACGCTCTTCGAGGAATTTGACGACACCTCCGGCCTCGGTTTTGGCCCTGGCGATGTCCTCGTTGTCGATACCGAGTGATTTAGCGAGGTAAGAGTCCGGAGTGATGTCACCCCGGAGGATGGAGCCGATCTCCTGGCGGGCCTGGTAGAGGGGGATACCGAAGGTGCCGAGGGCGGCGGCGAAGTTGATCGCCAGGTCTTCGGCTTCTTTCAGCCCCCCTCCGATTTGACCAACTTGGGAAGCGACAATTCCGAAGACTTCGATTACGTCGTTGGAAGTGACACCCGCGAGTGCGATTGACCGCTCTCGGATGGAATCGATGCGTTTTCCTACTTCCCCTGTAAGAGCAATGATCTTCTGGTAAGGATCAGTTATTTCCTTGTCGCCTCTGAAGACCTTATTTGTTGACGCTAATGTCGTCTGCGTCTTTAGAATTGTTTCTCTAAGCTGAATCTCTCGACCGATGGTCTCCTTGAACAGACCACCAAATGCGGCCTGGGTGATCTTGACCGCTTCGTTTATCGCATAGAGGCTAAATGCGATTCTGGTCAGCTTGCCTACAAGGGTTTCTGCGGCTTTTCCTGCAGTGTCGAGTGTTCCTTTGATGACTGCGCCGGCGTCGCCGACGCTCTTGCCGCTCTCGCTTGCTGCTGTGCCAACAGTGCGAAGCTGACTAGCTACTTCATTGATATTCTGAATTGGTCCTACAGGGAGTTTGCTGGCGACTCTGTAGAACTCTTGAATACTATTTGTCGCACTTGATACGTCCTTTTTGAGGTCTGAGAAATTTTTGCTTACATCTGAATAGTTTGGTATCTCAATCTTGATCTGACGTAGTTTTGTTGCTTCGTCTGCAAGACGCTGAACTGTGCCGAGCTTCTTTTCGGCGTCCTGAGTTTCAGCTGTAACTTTGAGCTGAAAGTCAGCCACCTCTGCGTCCTATTCGCTATCCGTATGTTACGGCTGCCTTTCGGCGGGGGTTAGGAGTGCCGTGAGAACGTGGATGGGTAGGCGGTGTTGGCGACCGAGCTCGGTGAGGATGAATCGCGTGGGTTGATCCGGGCCGTCTGCTTCTGCAGTGGATGGGCGCCAATCAGGGAAGGGCAGGAATTGCTGGACTTTGGTCTTGGGCGCTGCACGCTTCGATCCGGAGAAGCGGTGCGCAATCTGCAGCAGAATTTGGGTCAGACGCGCGGTTGGAAGCGCGTCGAGATTGGCCTGCGATTGTTCACGGTCATCGAGCTGGCGCAGTGCCCAGCGGATCGTGCTGATTGGTGTGCGCAGGAAGCGCTCTCGGGGGAAGTCGTCGCTCAGCGGCGACATGCGGAGGCGGACGTAGATCGAGTCCCAGTCCGTGATGGGAGAGCGCAGGTGGTCCTCACACTGCTTCAGGATTTGCTCGGGGGTGGGCTGAATTCCGGCTCGTCCTCGGGGGGCTTTCCCTCGCTGGCGGGCTCCGGCCAGCCGTCGCGCTCCCAGGCGATCATTTGGAAGACCTCTTCCATGAGCTTGGTGGGCATGACTTCGGTGTCGGACTCGGTCCAGTCGGGCACCTTTTGCCAGTCCTTGGTCTTGGGCAGCTTCACCTCAGCGCGGTGCTGCATGAATAGCGTGACGAAGGCGACCTGTTGCTCAACAGCGCCGATGCTGTTGCGCTGCATGTCCTCGAGCTCGGTGGCGTAGTCGTAGAGGACGTCTTGGTTGTCGGTGCTGGCGTTGCTCAGGAGGTCGATTGCTTCTTTGGTCGAGATGCCTTTGTCTTCGGCGATGCGCTTGGCCAGCTTGATGGATGCGAAGGTAGAGCGCGATTGTTTACGCGAAAGCGCTTCGATTCCTTTGGCTTCACCGGGGACGAGATCGTGGTAGATCGGGAAGCGGAAGGGGCCAATCTCGTGGTATTCCTCGGGGGCGAATAGTAGAGAGGCGTACTTACTCATCACGAATTGGGAGCGCTACCTGCCACGCTCGGAATGGCGTGGGCTGGTTGACGAGCTCGGGGGGAAGTTCGATCTCAACTGTAGCGCCGTCATACGCTAAGCGTATAAACTGGCTCTGGACGAGGGGTTCAAGGTAGAGGGCTCCACAGTGGAGTGTGGAGCCTTCCACCGCACAATTAACTGCAAAGACCGTGTTGATTGGGTCTATAAGAATGTCGTGCTGCATAAGTGCAAAGAAAAAGGGCCCATTGCGGGCCCTAGTGATTTGACGCGCTCGGGGATCAGGCGGTCCGGAATTCGGTGGTGAAGCCCTGGATGGGACGCTTCAGCCCGGAAGCGGATGCGGTGCCGTTGGCGTCCACCGCTTGGGTGATGGCCCCGTCGAGGACGCGCAGGCGGTAGATGGTGCCGGCGGCCAGGTTTGCGGCGGGGTTGATCGTGACCACATTGCTGGCCAGGGTCACTGCAGCAGGTACAGCCACGCCGGTTGAAGCCACTTCCACTCGGAAGCCAGAGCCGTCGGGCTGACCGAGTGCGAGCTGGGTGAGCGGGGTGGAGCCACCCGAAGTCGTGACGTAAGTCACGGTCAGATCGTTGCCCACAACGACAGCGCTGGCGTTGTCGGCGGGAACCACAGTGGCGAAGCGTCCGCCGGTGTTGAGGAAGAGCAGGCTGGACTGAACGCCACCGGTGGTGATGGCGGTCGAGCCGGCGTCATAGCGGCCGAAGACCGGGCGGGCGCGAGACATCAGGTCGAACGAGATCTCGGTGAGGCCCTCAGCGGTGAGGTTCTCCGAGTAGTTCTGGATCACGGCGTTGAAGCCCGTGAAGTCGTAGATGTAGTTGCCCGAGGTGCCGTCGGCTTGGCCAAGCTCCTTGAGGAACTCGATGTAGATCTCGTAGTCCTTGTTGTAGCGGGCCTTCTGGATCAGGGAGAAGCCTTCGTTGTAGCCGCCGCGGAAGACGGGGCAGTTTTGGCCGGCGGGGATCTCGGTGTCCTTGAGGAAGTAGGCGGTCACCGAGGCTTGCACGGAGGAGCCCGTGATCACGCTGTCCATCCAGCCGTCATCACCCAGGAGACGGAACTCCTGGTTGTTGTCGTTGATCTGGAAGCTGGTGTTGGTGATGCCTTGGAGCTCGACGTAGCTGGCGCCGGTGTCGAGGGTGGGCAGGGTGATCGCGCCCGCGGCGGAGCGGGTGGCGAAGTAGCGGCAGGGTGGGGTCAGATCCACGGCGCGGACGATGGTCCGGTGCGCCTTGTGGAACGACAGCCCGATGGCGTAGTCGGCCATGGTGGGGACTCCTTAAGGGATCGGGGGGTT
>Ga0208161_1000663_pt1 | contig 19340 bp, 29 predicted proteins | sample CB_VirMetaG_3_FD_184538 | JGI IMG/M metagenome (GOLD analysis project Ga0208161, IMG submission 184538) | Freshwater to marine saline gradient viral communities from Chesapeake Bay - CB_1508_1S Viral MetaG (SPAdes) (version 4) | ecosystem: Environmental > Aquatic > Marine > Coastal | place: USA...
ACTTCTAAAAAATTGTAAGTGATTGAATGTTTGTTACTGAACTGGGGAGTAGAGTTAATTTTAATTCTACTCTTAGCAGGTTCAGAATACTTAGGTAAAACTAAACGATTTAAAGAAAATAGTATATTAGATTTTACTAAAAATACAATTAAACGTATGCTGGGGAGGTGACTCCCCATTTTTTATAAATACTAATAGAAAAAAATATTTTTCAGAGGATTGTTAAATGTCTCTATACGGAAGAACCGATTCTAACGCAAACAAAACAAAGGTTGAGAGAACTATCTCTGCATCATCACAGGCTAAAACTATTGTGTTTGTTGATGAAACCGAAGCACAACTAAATGAGAACCGCCAGCGTGGCATTGATGGTCCTGGTTGGTGGTCATATTTCACATATACTGATGCAGCAGGAAATACTCGCCATAAGGCAGAAAAGTTAGTTGCTCTTGCAAATCCAGATACCAACGCTAACGAAACTCAGGCCGACGATACAATCGCAGCTGACGTAGCATCTGCAGTAACTATTACTGCTCAACCAGCAAACGTAACTGGTGCTTCAACACCATTTACTGGAACTTTCGCAGTTACCACTTCGACAACTGGAACTCCTGGAACTCTCACCTATCAGTGGCAGGTTCAGACTCCAACCGGAACTCGTTGGACCAATATCACCAATGCTGGAGTATACACTGGAGCTACTACAAATACTCTAACTTTAACTGCAGCAGCTAAGGCAACTTATAATGGATATAAGTTCCGTGTGAAGATTAATTCTGCCGGTGGTACTGAGGAAGTAATCTCTAATTCAGCTACCTTAACTTATGCCTGATAACAAATGAGATTTACTGAATTGAATGATGATAACTTTTTGTTATTTGCAATTAAACATTATGACAACCCAAATGCATTAACAAAAGATGATTTTCTTGAAGACCTGAAAAGGTTTAAGTATATCAAAAGATTACTTAAAAGATACGATAAAACAGGAATTTTAAAAACTCATCTTTTGTTAAATCATATTATTGTTGTATATAATATTTTTGGTGATGCTGCTACTCCAATATTGTTTTTTAAAATTGAAACCCAATATTGGAAGTATTTGAAATCTTTTATATTATTTTTAGATAGACTGGAACCAGATACTATTCCTCATATAAGTCCAGATAATTATTGTTTAGAAGAACTTAATAAGATATGAATTATAACGAAGAAGTTGCTGCTAATAGTGTTGGGGATGGATCTGCAGTGTCTATTCCTCCAAGTGTAGAACCACCTGGAATTCCTGCGTCTAAAAGAAAGAAAAGAAAAAAGGTAAGTGAGCAAAGACTATTTGAAAGCGGCGGCAAAGTAATTGATCAATTAAAGCAAATTGCATTAGCTGGTCAACAAGGAGTTGTTATGTTTGATAATGGAGAGAAAACTCAAATTTCTCCTGACAATGCAAATAAATTAGTTGACTTGTATCGAAATTTAAATGCTAGTAATAGAGTTAAAATGATTAAAACAATCAATTCATCTTCTGCTGGATTTGAAAAAATTTCGACATTTGCATCCTCCAGAGGTGTTCAGCCAGCACAGTAACATCAAGAGGTAGCATGTTTCAGTCTCAAACTACAGAAACAAAGTTAGCTTTGCTAGAAGAGAAGCTAAACATTTACGAGCAAATGATGAAGAAGATTGAATCTGCTATTGAAAAAATTGGAGAAACCAGTCAAAATATTAGTAAGATGCTTGCTATTCATGAAGAGAAAATAGATCAATCATCTAAGTCTGATGAAGTTCTCGTAAAAATGGTAAACGATATTAAAAAATTGAATACTGATGAGCATAATAAAGTCCTCAAACGAGTTGATGATATGGAAAAGACCCTTGGGGATTTGATGAAGTTTAGGTGGCAGGTGGCCGCCATCTCGGGGGCAGTTGTATTAGTGGTCGGCTTGGTGGTCCCATTCATTGACAACATGCTCATAATGCCCTATAATGGAGGGACTGAGCAAACCACCAAAAAATGAGTTACATTGACACCAAATACATTAACCTCATTTCGATTAGATTAAACAAGTTTACAAAAAAGAAAGATAATCTATATAACTTTCGTTGTCCCTATTGTGGTGACTCTGCAAAAAACAAAAACCGTGCCAGGGGATTTCTTTATAGAAAAAATGCAGATATGGTATTTAAATGCCATAACTGTGGTGTAGGGCGCTCACTAGCTAATTTTTTAAAAGATCTAGATGTTACTATCCATGATGAATATGTCATGGAAAGGTTTAAGTCTGGATTGACTGGACGTGGTTCAAATACTGCAGAACCTAAATTTGAATTTCAAAAGCCAGTCTTCAAGAAAACACCACTATCCGAGCTGGAAAAGATATCAGAACTAAATAATTCACACCCAGCAAAAGAATACCTTCTCAATCGCCAGATTCCAGAAAAGTTTTTTTCTAAATTCTATTACGCAGAGGATTTTCATGCTTGGGCCAAGACCGAAACAAAAATTAAAGAGTCCAGAATTATCATCCCACTCATGTCCAAAAGTGGAAAACTTTTCGGATACCAGGGAAGGGCTCTTGACAAAACTGCAAAACTACGCTATATTACTACCATCCTGGATGATAAGTACGCTAAACTATTTGGACTTAATTCTCTAGATTTCGATAAAACCATCTACGTAACAGAGGGTCCTTTTGACTCTCTTTTTCTGTCTAATGCAATAGCCATGTGCGGATCTGATGTACATTTAGAGAAATCCATTTATAAAGATAGAGTGTTTATTTTAGACAATGAACCTCGCAATCTCCAAATTGTTCAACGCTATGATAAACTTATCACTGCAGGCGAAAAGGTGGTTATTTGGCCATCTTCAATCAAACAAAAAGATATAAACGATATGATCATTGCTGGTCTCAACCCCCAGCAAATTGTCGATGAAAATACCTATCAAGGGTTGGAAGCTAAAGTTAAATTTACTACATGGAAGAAAGTATGAGTAACGGTACTAAAGTTAAAAAACGTAATGGTACTTTTGAATCTCTAGATCTAGACAAGATTCATAGCATGGTTGATTGTGCTTGTGGTGGATTAGCTGGTGTAAGTGCATCACAAGTTGAGATTCAATCTGGTCTTCAATTTTATGATGGAATTACTACAGATGAAATCCAAGAAATCCTGGTTAGATCAGCTAGTGACCTTATCAGTCTCGATAATCCAAATTATCAGTATGTTGCTGCTCGTCTCTTGCTTTTCGGTTTATATAAGCAAGTCTTTGGAGCTAATTGGAAAAACGGGTTCCCCTCAATAGGAGATCATCTATATCAGGGGATTATGAATGGAGTTTATGATAAGGCTCTTTCTGGAAAATATACTGATGAAGAATGGGATAAGATTAATTCCTGGATAGATCATGAACGAGATTATATTTTTACTTATGCTGGACTCAGGCAAGTAGTAGACAAATATTTGGTACAGGACAGGAGTTCAAAACAAATCTATGAAACTCCCCAGTACATGTATATGCTAATTTCTGCAGCTATGTTTGCAGAGTATTCAAAAGAAACTAGATTAGATTATGTCCGACGATACTACAACGCAATCTCCAAGCACCGAATTAACATTCCAACACCAATTATGGCAGGTGTTAGAACCCCTCTTCGTCAATTTGCTTCTTGTGTGCTTATTGATTCTGACGATTCTCTCAATTCTATCTTCAGCTCTGACATGGCTATTGGCCGTTATGTGGCTCAGCGTGCTGGAATCGGTATTAACGCAGGCAGAATCAGGGGTATCAATAGCAAAATTCGTGGAGGAGAGGTTGCCCACACAGGAGTTATTCCATTCCTCAAAAAATTTGAAGCGACGGTCAGATGTTGCACGCAAAACGGCATCCGTGGTGGCTCAGCAACTGTTCACTTCCCTATTTGGCATCAAGAGGTAGAAGATATTATTGTATTGAAAAATAATAAAGGAACTGAAGATAACCGAGTACGTAAGCTAGACTACAGTATCCAAATCAGTAAACTCTTCTATGAACGATTCATTCAAAACAGAGAAATCACACTCTTCTCTCCACACGACGTTCCTGGTCTGTATGATGCTTTTGGCACTGATAGATTTGACGAGTTATATGTATCTTATGAACGAAATACATCTATTCCAAGAAAAACTGTCGGCGCTCAGGAATTATTTCTAAACATTCTCAAAGAACGTGCAGAAACAGGTCGTATTTACATCATGAATATTGACCACTGCAATTCACATTCATCTTTCCTTGATAAAGTAAATATGTCTAATCTCTGCCAAGAGATTACACTTCCCACAGTTCCTATTGATCATATTGATGATTCAAAAGGTGAAATTGCACTTTGCATTCTATCTGCAATCAATGTAGGTAAGATCAGCAACTTTGATGAGATGGAAGAACTATGTGATCTTTCTATTCGTGCTCTGGATGAATTGATTGATTATCAAGATTATCCAATTGAAGCTGCACGTATTTCCACTAAATCACGTCGTTCTCTTGGTGTTGGTTATATTGGTCTTGCTCACTTTCTTGCTCGCAATGGAGTGAAGTATGAAGATCCTCAGGCATGGAAACTAGTTCATGATCTTACAGAAGCATTCCAGTATTATCTTCTGAAAGCTTCTAATCAACTTGCTATTGAAAAAGGTAAATGTGATTACTTTGATCGTACTAAGTATTCTCAAGGTATTCTTCCAATTGATACCTACAAAACAGACGTAGACGAAATCGTACCCAACAACCTCAATTATGATTGGGAAACACTTAGAACATCCATCCTGGCTCACGGTCTCAGGCACTCAACATTGTCCGCACAGATGCCATCGGAGAGCAGTTCCGTTGTGTCAAACGAAACTAACGGAATTGAGCCACCAAGAGATTATTTGTCCGTTAAGAAATCAAAGAAAGGGCCACTCAAGCAGATTGTTCCGAGCTATCAATCCCTCAAGAAAAATTATACACTTCTTTGGGATATGCCTAGCAACACTGGTTATATTAATATTGTTGCTGTGATGCAAAAGTTTTTCGATCAAGCAATCTCTGGCAACTGGAGTTACAATCCAGAAAACTATCCAGATAATGAAGTTCCAGTATCTGTCATGGCACAAGACCTTCTATCCACATACAAATATGGTTGGAAGACAAGCTATTATCAAAACACATATGATAGTAAGTCTGATGGCGATGTAGAAGAAAAAGGTGAAGCTTTATCTCAATTACTAAGCCAATTAGAATCAGAAGACGACTGCGAAAGCTGCAAAATTTAAGGAGAATTTACATGCAATTTATTAAAAATACTAACAGTGAAATCAAGGGTATGACCGTATTTAATAGTAATCATGTAGACACCAAAAAGCAACCAATGTTTTTTGGTGCTCCTCTTGGAGTTCAAAGGTATGATTCCTATAAGTATCCTATCTTTGAAAAGCTAACCCAACAACAACTTGGATATTTCTGGAGACCTGAGGAGGTGTCTCTTCAGAAGGATCGTGCAGATTATCAAACACTTCGCCCTGAACAAAAGCACATTTTTACTTCAAACCTGAAGTATCAGATCATGCTTGACTCGGTTCAGGGTCGTGGCCCTGGAATGGCATTCTTGCCATATTGTTCTCTTCCTGAATTGGAAGCTTGTATGACCATTTGGGAAACTATGGAGATGATTCATAGTCGCTCATACACATACATCATCAAGAATGTATACTCTGATGTAACTGAAGTATTTGATACTATTTTAGATGATGAAAAGATTCTAGAACGTGCAACCAGTGTAACTCAAGCCTACGATGAACTCATCGAATCTGCCCAGCAATGGGGTGGGGGTAAGCTATGGGAACTTAGAGATCATACTACTGCAAACATTGAACTCAAGGAACTGAAGAGGAAACTATATCGTGCTGTGATGAATGTGAATATCCTTGAAGGTATTCGATTCTATGTTTCCTTTGCATGTTCATTTGCATTCGGTGAACTAAAACTCATGGAAGGATCTGCAAAGATCATTGGTCTGATTGCTCGTGATGAATCTCAGCATCTAGTTATCACCCAGAACATCATCAAGAATTGGAAGAATGGTGATGATTCGCAGATGCTAGAAATCATTGAAGAGGAACAAGATAATGTACGTCAGATGTATCTTCGTGCAGTCAATGAGGAGAAAGCTTGGGCAGAATATCTGTTCAAGGATGGTTCTATGATTGGCTTGAATGCAAAACTACTGTCTTCATATGTTGAGTATATTGCAAACCGCAGAATGAAAGCTCTTGGACTAAAGCCAGAGTTTGATATTTCCATGTCAAACAATCCTCTTCCCTGGACTGAGCATTGGTTGAATTCTAAGATGATGCAGAATGCACCACAGGAAACGGAGATTGAATCTTATGTGATTGGTGGTATCAAACAAGATATGAAGAACGATACTTTCTCTGGATTTAAACTCTAGTCAATACAGGAGTTTTTATAAATAATACTATAAAGTAACATTTATAGAAACTCCAATGACAAGTACTCAAAAGCTTTATGAGTCTTACTTTGCCGTATATAACGACGAACTAAGAGAAACTCTATCAGAAGAAACAGAACTATTTGAAGATATTGATTATCTTTATGATGATGAGCTAGAAGAGATTGTTGATGAAACAATCGAAGCCCTGATGGAAGAAGGCTTTGATCTAGATGAGATTGAAGAAGCATTTGAAGATTTTCTCTTTGAAGCTACCGTAACTACGGGTCGTGGTGGGTACACTAAACTCAGTTCCGATAAGCGTTCAGCCCCAGTAACCACTGGTCAAGGCACCGCAATGCGTCAGCAAGCTAGACGCACTGCGGTTGTTTCTGCAGCACGTCAACGTCAGGCACAGGCTGTAAAGGATGCTCCTGGCAAGGCTATGAGCCGTGTAAAGGGCGCTATCAAGAGTGGCATTGACAAAGCTAGAAAGGCTGTAGATACTGCTGCTGGCGATTATGCAGCTAAGCATAAGCTTGTGCAGAGCAAAAAAGGTAAGCCACTAAACAGAACTTCCATCGGCATGAAGCAGGCATCAAAGGATCCTGCTGGCCGTAGAGGAGTTCGTTCTGCTGTAGTTGGCCATCTTGCACAGAGAGCTGCAAATAAAATCCAGCGTGGTTCTGAAAAGGCTCAGAGTGCAATGAGAGATGCTAGCTCACAAGTTGGCGGTGCATTCAAAGCTGCAGGTTCTGGTGCAAAGCAGGCTGCAACTTCAGCTGGTTCAGCAACAAAGAAAGCTGGTAAAGGACTTCTTGGCAGAGTTGCCAGGAAGGTAGCTTCTGGTGCAGGTAAACTAGCATCTAGACTTGGTGAAGATGTAGATGTATATGATGTAGTTCTTGAGCATCTTCTAGAGGAAGGTTATGCCGAGACTCCAGAAGCTGCACAAGCTATCATGGTCAATATGTCAGAAGCTTGGATCTCTGAGATCCTAGAAGGCTGATTTTAAGCTCAAAACTCTCCTAGAGACCCTACGGGGTCTCTTTTTTTATGGCTGAGAACCCTAGTAAAACCGTGAAAAAAAAGCCTGTTTTTTGTCCTTTTAGGGATTTTTGATAGGGGGGCTTGACAAGATCCATAAAACCTTGTATAATAACTCTGTCAGGGTTCAGATAAATATCTTAGATATTGCTTAGAGATATATAATGCCAATCAAAACTAGTTCGGCTAAAGCTAAAGGTAGGAATCTACAGAAATGGGTTAGAGATCAACTCATAGAACATTTAAATATTCATCCTGAAGATATTGAATCTAGATCTATGGGTGCTGGTGGTGAAGACTTAATTATGGCCAGAGCTGCCAGAGAAAAGTTTAACTTTTCCATCGAGTGCAAAAACGTTGAAAGATTAAATGTATGGGAAGCTTATGATCAAGCTAAAGCTAACTCAGGTGATTATGAACCTATTGTTGTTATGAAAAAGAATCACAAGAAACCTTTAGTCGTTGTTGATGCAGAATACTTTATCAAACTATTCGGAGAGACCAATGCAGATTAACTTACATAATTTTTTTAAATATTATGATGAAACTAATCCAAAACATGTAGCTGCGGTAGAGCAATTTGAAAATGATCTATTTCTCAAAGCTCAAGAGCTAATGCAGGATGAAGCTAACTGGGTTAGAATCTTTAGGACTAAGCTAGATAAACCAAAATCAAATATTCTAGAGGTTCCATTTTATCCACAAACCGATAATTATAGAGATGCTAACCGTACTTGTAACAGTTCTAGTTGTGCTATGTGTCTTGAATATTTTAAACCAGGCACGTTAAAAGGATCTAAAGGTGACGACGCATATGTTCAAAAAGTATTCTCCATTGGTGATACAATTGATCATCTAGTACAAACTAGAGTATTGGCATCATATGGAATCAAGTCTTCGTTCTCATATTCATTAACCTTCAATGATCTTGATAGAGAACTAGCTGCAAGAAGACCAGTTGTAATTGGTATCCTTCATAGAGGTCCATTATCTGCACCTAGAGGTGGACATATGTGTGTAGTAATTGGTAAGACTCCATCAGGAGATTATGTTGTAAATGATCCGTATGGCTCACTAAACGATGGCTATACTGGATCAGTAACAAATGGAAAAGGAGCTGTGTACAAGAGAAGTGAACTATCCCGCAGGTGGGCTCCAAAAGGAAACGATGGATGGGGTAGGGTTTTCCAGCCCTGATAAGTTTTATAAATATCCCAAGCACCTTGACAACTGAATAGGATTGTGTTAAGCTTTTGTTATCGGGTAGGTGTCCGAGTGGTTAATGGAGGAGGTCTGTAAAACCTCTGGCTCTGTCCAACGCTGGTTCAAATCCAGCCCTGCCCATTGATAACACCAATTTTTATTATAAGCGATTGAGTGTTATCTTTTTGTGTCCAGGAAGGTGCCCATCGAGAGATGGGTGTACCCCCCTTCTATTGGGATGTAGAGTTCTATTAATTTAAATGCGTTTTATTTCAACACTTCTTATTGCTTCAACCCTTCTTGGATTTACGCCCCAAAAAGCTGAAGCAGCCAGCGGATGTTCACTGGCGTCACATTATGGTGTAGGTGATGGATATCACGGTCAAACCACCGCTAACGGTGAACGATATAATGCATATGGTCGATCTGTTGCACATAGATGGTTGCCATTTGGTACACGGTTACGAGTTACAAACCAACGAAATGGTAAATCAGTTATTGTGCGAGTGAATGATAGAGGTCCATATGTCGGAGGACGAGATCTCGACCTGTCCTACGGGGCATTCTCCACTATTGCTTCCCCAGGACAGGGAGTGGCAAGTGTCTGTTACTCTAGAGTTTAACAGATAAATAATGGGGAGATTTGATTCTCCCCTTCCTCATGAATAAAAAGCAAGTAATTAACTTTGCCATCATAGGAGTTATTCTTACTTCATCAGTAGGTTTACTTACAAAATGCACAGGGATTGATGCAGTACATTGGTATGACCTGATTGACGAAGTTCAAAGAAAATATTTTCCAGGTAGTCAATTAAACGACTATATAATAAAGGATCCGACACTTCTTGATAATCGTGTCAAGAGAGATGTGGATAAAGCAATTCAAGAATATCAACGCTTGACAAACGAGGAGGAACCTGCTAAGATACCTCCACCACGATACTCAGAAAAACCAGTTGACACCTCTGTGTGCTATACTGATGAGTGTCGTTCCCTTGGCGGGGAAATCAGGTTGTGTGCCCCATGGGTTGACAACTGCCCCCAAGATATGGTAAAATCAAATCAATGACTCAGTAGCTCAGTTGGATAGAGCATCTGCCTTCGGGAGTTCCAAGTGGAACAAATAAGGAGCATTACCTTATACTCTCATAAGCAGTTGGTCGGGGGTTCAAGTCCCTCCTGAGTCGTGACAACTGAATAATTAAGGTATGAAACAATGTACACAATTAGATGTAAATGTTGCAATGCAACACTTCAGGTAGCAACTCCAAATAGAGGTCAGTCATGCAAGTGTCCCAATGAGACCTACATACGACTTGACAACAACGGATTACCTGTTATAATAGCTCAAGACATCAGCCAAGTTGAAATGGTAAGTGGATTTATGAAACCAAAATCAAAACCCAAAGTGGTAGAACAACTAGATGTCCCAAAGAGACGAATACGTAGACTAGATTACGAAGTTCGATAATTTAGTCTAGGGAGTGTGATGTATGGAGCATCGTCGGTCTTATAAGCCGAAGCGCACCAGATTAGTGCCGTGTTAGGGTTCGATTCCCTACACTCCCATAACCAAGTTAATTCATAAATAGTTTTGAATCTTGGTTTAACCTTATGATATCCAATTGTAAACATTGTAATGTTGAATTTAAACACAATCCTTCCCAAGGAGGAACTTATTGCTCTATAAAATGTCAACATGAATATCAATATCAACAAAATATATCTGATTGGCTAAGTAAAAAAATTACTGGTCGTCAACGAGACGATAGACCTTCAGATTTTGTTAGAAAATATTTACTAGAAGAATGTAATTATTCCTGCACTAAATGTGGATGGAATAAACCAAATCCAGTAAATGGTATTGTGTATCTAGAAATAGACCATATTGACGGAAATAGACAAAATGGTTATAGAGACAATTTACAAGTGTTATGTCCAAATTGCCATACATTAACTGATACATATAAAACACTAAATAAGCACATTGGATATCACAAAAAAAGAAAATTAATTCAAGAAACGTAATTTAATTGGTAAAATTCTCATTTGAGAAAATAATGGTTCGATTCCATTCGTTTCTATTAGAAATCGACGGATTTCTAAAGAATGTGGCAGAACAATCCTTGTGGTTACTCACGGGATAATGCAATAGATTAGAGGTGGTGCTCGCTGTATCGTTGAGAAATCAAAGGTATAGAACTTCAGACCAAGAAGAATCTAGGTACTGGAATACGGTTGTCAGTGTGACCTTCCAGTTGTGGGTATGACAGATTCCCACCATTCACCCAACAAGCCTTCCTGTAGTTTGCCAGTGTGTAAGGGAAAGGCTCTAGCGATAACTGGAATTGAGGAGGGTGTGAAGCCGACGATTTTAAATCGTCTTAAAGGTGCATCCGACCCCTCCTATCAAATAAATAATTGGTAGTTACACTTGGTTCTACCAATTATGAAATCTCACAAATGTAGTCATTGCGGACAAACTGATCCATCTAAATTTTATGGACACAAAAAATCAATTTGTGGAGATTGCCATAATAAATATACCATTAATCTTGGCATAGAAAAACGAAAGTTTGTTATTGATCAGTTGGGAGGAAAGTGTAAATCTTGTGGATTTGATAAATACAGATCTGCATTACAAGTTCACCACTTAGATCCAACAAAAAAAGATGCGAATTTTAGATCTATGCGAGGATGGAGCAACCAAAGAATCATTAATGAAATTTCTGGTTGTGTATTATTATGTGCATGTTGTCATTCTGCAGTTCATTCTAATGAACTTATTCTCGGGGATTAGTAAAATGGTATCACGCTGCGTTTGGGACGCAGAGACGCAAGTTCGATTCTTGCATCCCCGATTACCGTTAACAGAACTTCCATTCTGACGGTAAATTGTCGGTGAACTGCAAAGTCAGTATACGGATAGAGATTAAGTCCCTGCTATATCCTTATGAGATATATCACACTTAATCCATCTGGGGGATTAGTTTAATGGTAAAACAGGTGCTTTGCAAGCATCAATCACCAGTTCGACTCTGGTATTCTCCATTCCCACTACATTATTTCTATGGGAGACTCGGTTAAGTATCAAATTGAAAAAGCTGAACATGCACTTCGTTCTGCTCTTGAACTAGGTGCAATGCATGAAGATCCCTATACTCTTCATGCTATTGCTGAAGCACTACAAAAACTAGGTTATATTATCATCATGAATAACTCTAAAGAGAATAGTGCAAAATACCAAATTAAACTAGGGGATACAGTGATTCCATCATCAACACCTTATTATCAAGATGATGTAATTACATTCAATAAATAACATCAATACCCCTCAAGCCTATCAACGATGCTCAAACAGAGGGGTCACTGCGGGTATCGTATAACGGCTAATATGACTGCCTTCCAAGCAGTAGATGGGGTTTCGACTACCCCTACCCGCTTTCCTCACTTACTGAGGTTACTATGTCACTTATTTCACAAACTGATCGTCAAATGGTCATTGAAGCTCTTGAGTATTATATTCAAAGACTTAAAGATGATAATTGCACTCAAGCATCTATCAATGCATTTCAAACACTTCTGAATTGGGTTGAACTAGAGTATTATAAACATGAAAATTAATCTTTGGTATTGTAAAGATATGGATCAGTGGAGGTGGACTCTAACTGATGATCATAGACCAGTTATTAAACAAGAATCTGGTCAACGTCCTAATCTTCGTGATGCTATGAATGACGTAGCAAATACAGTAGAATATCTTTTAGGGCAAAATTAGTCATCCTCTGTTAGTCTATTGGTAAGGACAGGCAGACAATGCACTTGGAAACTGGGTTCGATTCCCAGCCAGAGGTACTAAGAGCACTAGACTGATAAACTAGAATGCTGTAGTAAAGGGTGCAACAAGGAACGTTGCATTAAACAAAGAATCCCCTCGGCCACATCGTAGATTTTATCGTAGGTGGACATTCTTGCCCTTAAATCGTAGGTGCCAAAACCGCTCCTCATCCCTAGTATTCTGTGGGTGAGTGAAAGTAAAGAGGAATAACATAGGTAAAGTTATTCCCACCTACCACAATGGGGTGTAGCTCAGCGGTAGTAGCGGGATGCTGTTAACATCTAGGTCGCAGGTTCGATCCCTACCACGCCAGTTACCGATAAATATCAGTATCGGTGGATACAGTTATGAAATACAAGATTTCCTCAAAGTATTGTTTCTATAACAATGAAATTGTGGAAATGTATTTCATTAATAATGTTCCTTTTACATTTGAAGAGATTCCTCAGATTATGCAGGATAATCCATATATTCAGATAGATGCATCAAACAATCCTAAATACAGTCCTGAGGAATTATATAAAACATCGTTCTATTTGATTGATGAAGAATGTCATCCATGTTTATTTCCTGTAGACTTGGAGAATCCAGAAGATATGCCTGAGTAACCTTTATTTAAACTAGTAGACCTTATAAATAAAATAAAAAGGACTACTATGTTAGGTAAATGCTCTTATTGCTCAATAGAGTTTAGATATAATCCAGCAAATAAAACTGGTAAATATTGTTCTAATACTTGTCAACAAAAGTTTCAGAAGAAACAACGTATTGATGAGTGGTTATCAGGAGGTAAAAAACCTGGCAAAGTAGCACTGAGAGAATATCTCACGGAAACGCAAGGTTATAAATGTTCTTGTTGTGGGATTACTGAATGGAACAATAACCCAATCAGTTTAGAAATTGACCATATTGATGGAAACCCTTATAATAATAGTGTTGACAATCTCAGATTTATCTGTCTAAATTGTCACTCCCAAACGCATACATATAAGGCAAAGAATAGAGGTAATGGTAGGGTAGAAAGAAGAGAACGAGCAAAACAAGATTATTATAGACAAAAAATATGCCTCTAAAGCATTAAGTGGCGATGTACCTGACTTGTAATCAGGAGAGGATGGTTCAATTCCGTCTGGGGGCTTTAAAATTAAATAACTACTATGTACAACGAATTAACTGATTTTGAAAAATCTCTAGCTCAATTTGGAGACAAGGTTCAATTGATTGTTGGACTTGAAGTTGGAGGAAAGCTTCATGCTGATGAGGCATATAAACAAATTAAAGATCTAGTAAAAGATCTCAAAAAACTTCGCAAGCAAGAAATTAAACACGGTAAAGACTTAGACAACTTTGGATTTCATTGATTATGACTTTTTCTCAAGGACTAGTTGAACAAGAAAATGAAGAGCCTGGATTTGAAATAATCCACCTCTCTTTTCGTAAGAGAGAATCAAGTAGTCTCTATGGTGGTCCAGTAAACTATTACATTGGTAATATTGTATTTCGTCTGACCGACCCAGACGCAAAACGCAGAATCGAATACTACATGCAAGAGAATGAAGAACTTCGTGTAGCACCAGATCTAGAGTTGATGGAAAAGTATTATGAAGACCTTCACTTTGTCTTTGATGATGAAGAGGAAGAAGATGAGAAAGGTAACAAGTTTACAAAACTTGATATTGTAAACAAGCATGGCATCAAAGATGAAGATGTATTCATTCGTGCTTATCGTCGCAACATGGCACCGCTCCATGACTTCATTCAATATAATGAGAAGTTTGATTGCTATCGAATGCATGAATACTTTCAAGACACCCCAGTGGTGCATGGTATAATTCAGTATCTACAGGACATGAAAGATGGTAAACCGAATCCTAGCCGCACTGTCTACCATGAACAGTTCATCAACACACTTGAAAATCTCTGCTGGTGGTGGGACTAGACAGTGCTCAAAGTGTCTAACGACGTTACCCCTTGACAAAGACCACTTCCAGGTGGTAAGATACTTTCGTTCTGGTTTTTCGTATTACTGCAATGAATGTAATAAACCGAAAGCTAGAGAACAAGAAAACTAAATATAACAGACACGGATGGTCTTTAACAGCACTGGTCGGGAGCAACCCCTTTAAACTCAAATGGAACAAACAAACTATCGCTCTTTTAAGTTGTCTCATGTGTGCAGTGAAATGCAAAATGTAATCACTGAACTTAAGCAAATTCAATCCCAAATGGATTTGAGAAATTATTCTAAACTTCAAGAGACAATTCAAAAACTTGAAGAGCACAAAGCGTATATCTGGCAAATATACAAAGATCTAGAAGTCTTGGAATGACTTAAAAATTACCCTGGTGGAGTCAAATGACCCAAATTATTCCCCGCAGGATAAGGGATAAGCCTGCTGGTGCGGATGTGGAGTACTTACTCTCGCCGAGTTTCCAGTTTTCTCGTAATCAAAACTGGTGGCGAGCCTGCAAAGGGGGTTGACAACTCCCACCTTTTACCCTATAATATTGGGGTGAAACCGAACTATGTTACGGTTTCTAACAATATAAATAAAATCTGTACTCAATCATTTTGAATTATGATGATTCGTTCACTTATCACTGCTAGTGTAGTTGCTGCTTCTACTGTAGCTCCTGCCGTAGCACAAGTCACTAGCGTATCTCAGCTACGTGATGTTCAACCTACTGAATGGTCTTACCAAGCTATTTCTAACCTAGTTTCACGCTATGGTTGTGTTGCTGGTTTTCCTGATGGTACTTTCCGTCCTGGTGAGCCTGCAACCCGTGCTCAGCTAGCTGCACTAACCAGTGCTTGTCTGGATCGTATCAGTGAGTTCCAAAGTGCTGCTGATGCACAACTAGCTGCTGCTCTACGTGCTGAGTTTGCTAAGGAGCTAGGTGCAACTAATGCTCGTGTAGCTGCTCTAGAAACTGCTGCTGCACAAAAAGCTCAGGGTGTTGGTAATTACTTAGGCGCTGGCGTACTACTAAATCAGCAAGGTGTTGCTGGCAATGGTTATGACGCTGAACGTACTGTATCTGGTGGTACTGTCCAAGCACGTTATGCTGTGAAGACCTTCAAGAATCAGAACGCTGTTTCTGTTCGCCCTTATGCTAACTTTGTCGGCACTCCTGCTGGTGAGATCGGTGCTGGTGGTGGTGCTCTACTATCATATGACTGGAGCATCTCTCGTGCTGCATCAGGCGTGAGCCGTGCTAACATCTATACTGGCGTTGGTTATCAGATTCCTTTTGTAAACAACACTGCTGCCAACTTCCAGTCTGCAGTTGGTGAAAAGGGTCAAGTTGTACTTGCTCTTGGTGTTGAGGGTCGTCTAACCAACTCTCTAGTTGGTTTTGCTGATCTAAAGTTCCCTACTACCACTGCTGCTAACAGCTATGGTGTTACTGGTGGCACTTATTCACCTGTATTCACCACTGGTCTGGGCTTCAAGTTCTGATCTCCTGACATTTGGGGGTTGACAAACCCCCTTTTTTTATATATATTATTGTAACAATTCGTAATACATCAATGACTGTAACAACAAATGATCGTGGACAACAAAACATGTGGGCTAAAGAACCCACCATGTATTATCACAACTACGGTCAACAAACCCCCAACGAATGGAAGGAAACGTACAATGGGCGCTGGGCAATGGTCGGTTTTGTTTCTGGTCTTGTTTCTTATCTGGTCACTGGCAATTTCTTCTTCGGACTTTTCTAAATGACTGAACTAATTTTTACTGTGACTAGTATTGCATTCTTTGTACTTCTAGCGCATTCTATTAATAAACTTTCTGATACTTTTTAAGGAGAACAATTATGAAATTTGGTTTTACTCCTGAGGCTGAGATCCTCAATGCTCGTCTAGCTATGCTTGGGTTTGTGATTGCTGTTGGAACTTATCTTACTACAGGTCAGATTATTCCAGGAATCCTTTGATAAATACGAGAGGTTGTATGCCTCTCTTTTTTTATGTCTATACGATTCACTGATGCTGCTCAGCATACAAAAGGTTATATGCATCAAATGGATGCATGGGAATATCTCCAGCAAAATACTCCACCTAAAGTACTAGATGAATTTGCTAAAAGATTTAGAAATGAGTACAAGCAACAAGATAACTCAATTGTTCCTAAGTGTGGACTAGATTTAATCAAAGAGTTTGAAGGTTGTCATTTATCAGCATATTATGATCCTCTTACTGGTGGTCTTCCAATTACAATTGGGTGGGGTAGTACAAAAGACATGAGCGGGAAACCATTTAAGATTACTGATAAGATTACTCAACAACAAGCAGATGAATTGTTTGAATACCAAGTCCGAAATCAGTTTCTTTCACCACTCACTAAGATTCCATATTGGAATGAAATGAATGATGAGATGCGTGGAGCATTGATTTCATTTGCATATAATCTAGGAGCTAACTTCTATGGCTCTGATGGCTTTGCTACTATCACCAGAGTTCTAAAAGAAAAGTCTTGGCACTTAGTTCCCGAAGCATTGTATCGTTATCGCAATCCAGGTTCTTCTGTAGAAAAGGGACTTGCACGTAGACGTAGAGCTGAAGGTGCGTTATGGGATAAAGGACTTAGTAAAATCAAATAATTTTCTACCTTTCTTTGCTGGTCTGCGAATAAAACGAATAACCTCTGCTGGTTGTCTTTTCGGCAGGGGTCTTCTATTTTCTAAGAATATTCCATCATTGGTTAGTAATCTTATTATAATTAATAATTCAATGCTTAGAGTTTTCATCTTTGCTTTCTAGGTAGTCTAACATCATAATGTAGACTATGCAGCATAGAGTTCCCAATAAAATTATTCCGAGCCCTATTGCGACTCCCCAAGGAAAATCATTCATTTTCTTTTTTCTGTTTTAGATCTGCTTTTAGTGCGATAATAGTTGCAAGCAATGACATTAATGTTTGAATAGATTCTGAAGTATTATCGTCACATTTACTTGGGGGTTTTGCACCACTTTGGTTAAATGCTTTTACTAAGTATAAATAATGCAAACTAGTCATCACTTTAAAATTACAGATAACATAATTTGTAAATGTCATTCCAACAATAGATGCTGCAACAAATGCGACTAGAGTTGGTACTATACTATCCAGTGTAGGAAGTTTAAGTTTCATTTTTATGAATCCAAGTTTTTAATTCATGCAAATATTCTCTGAACATATTAGCCTTCTCTTCATGCCAAGGATCTTGAGTTTTTATGTATTCTTTTGTGTGATTATCTATAGCTTTTAAAATGTTATGAATTGGAGCATTCCAAGGTTCCCGTATGGGAGTATTAAATGTTCGTCTCTCGTCCATTTAAGTTCTGCTCCATGTAGGTATATAATTTAGTTTTTAGTTCATTGAACACATCCCACATTTCCTCAGAGCCAGTTTTTTCTTGATATGCAGTACATGCTAAAATTAAATAATTTATGTCATTAGAGTTAAGCTTATACATGAATCGTATGCAACTCAACTATATTTAGCCCAGACCCCCTTGACAAAAGTGGTGGGGTGTGGTACTATAAATAAGTGTTAAGGAATCGAAACATTCCTTAACAATACTTTCTCAATTACTCGGAGTATTTTCTATGACTGCATCCATTGCTCAACAACGTAGTGGAAGCAACGCATGGGAACAATTCTGTGAGTGGGTAACTTCTACCAACAATCGTCTTTATGTTGGTTGGTTTGGAACTCTAATGATTCCTACCCTTCTCGCTGCTACTATTTGTTTCATCGTTGCTTTCATTGCTGCACCACCCGTAGACATTAACTAATCGGTGTCCCTTACTCGTAAGAGTATTGACGAAACTGGGTGAATTGCTGGAAACCGAAAGGTAATCAGCAGCCAAGCCTCAAGTACACTTGAGGAAGGTTCAGAGACTACCTGAGGGATATAGTTCCCTTAATAACAGGTTTAAGTGCCCAGCCCCTTCTATGAAGGGTGAAGATATAGTCCACACATCTACTGTTGACTTTTTCTTGCTAATACTGTATAAATAATACAGAAGAAGTAAGAGTAAAATGTTAAACCTAACTGAAACTGATATTGCTTGGATTGCTGGTTTATTAGAAGGTGAAGGATACTTTGGAATAGATAATCGCTCCAAAGATCGTTATAAAGTTTCTAATACTCCACCAGCACCTTTTATAAAAGTTTCTATGGTAGATGAAGATATTATTCAAAGGTTGAGTAAACTTTTAGATAAATCTTATTTCTCACCATCAAGAAAAACTGTAAAAGGTAAACAAGTTTATACACTTTACATCGGAGAAAAAGAAAAAGTTTTATTCATTCTACAAAAAATACTTCCTTATATGGGAGTAAGACGAGCAGAAAGAATAACCGAATGTATTTCTCATCTACAAACTTGGAAAAAGTGGGTAGAAAATGGTGGAAGAGTAGAAAACGCAAAACGAGCAAATCAAATCCGTCAACAGAAGCAACCTAAGTCAAAAGATATGGTTGTTTGTTAGATGTAAGCGACGGTATTCGTGAACCAGTTGCAGGTTCACTCATGTATGGAAATAACATCATCTCTGGTGCTGTTGTTCCTTCGTCCAATGCAATTGGACTGCACTTCTATCCCATTTGGGAAGCTGCCTCTCTCGATGAGTGGCTATATAATGGTGGACCATTCCAATTGGTCGTCTTCCATTTTCTAATTGGTATCTATGCCTACATGGGTCGTGAGTGGGAACTTTCCTACCGTCTGGGTATGCGTCCTTGGATCTGCGTTGCTTATAGTGCTCCTGTTGCCGCTGCTTCTGCAGTG
>Ga0208161_1000664_pt1 | contig 19332 bp, 18 predicted proteins | sample CB_VirMetaG_3_FD_184538 | JGI IMG/M metagenome (GOLD analysis project Ga0208161, IMG submission 184538) | Freshwater to marine saline gradient viral communities from Chesapeake Bay - CB_1508_1S Viral MetaG (SPAdes) (version 4) | ecosystem: Environmental > Aquatic > Marine > Coastal | place: USA...
AGCCTTTCTTAAATCAAATGAGAATGGCAGAAGGATTAATTGGTGCAGGTATGCAGAATGTGATGGGTGGATTAACTGATAGTTCTAAAATGTTACTTGATTACGATATGTATGATAGGTATATAGGTGGTGAAGGTGTTAATTTTAAAAGAGATAAAGCACCTGTTATACCTCCTCAACCATATCCTGTAACAAATCAAAACATAGATACTTCTGCTTTACAGGAAGATTATTCTTATTTAGGTAGTGTTTTACCACCTACTACTGGTGGCTTTAATTCGAATTTTTAATGGAAGATAATACTAGTTTTATGCAAGGCGATTCACTAGGTTTATCGCAAGGGCAAGGTAGAGGTTTAGCACAAGTTTTTGATAGTACGTATAACCCTGTATTTAAGGAAGATTTAATTAGAAATATAAAATCTGATAAAGAGGATAAAAAAGCTATTAACTCACAATTAGATTCTGTTATAAAAAGTACCGTATGGAGTAGAGATCAACCTTTGTTACAAGAAAAGACTAAGGATTTACAATCTTTTGCACAACAGAATTATAGAGAAATAGGTAAAGGTAATACCCCAGAAGCTTTTGAGTATAAGCAAAAGATTATGGATGTTGCTAACTTCGCTAAGGCTTCTAAAGTTGCAGAGGATTCATTTACAAAAGCGTGGAGTAATTATTCTACTCATATTGATAAATTTGATGAAGAAGAAACAGAAGATTTATTAAGTAAGTTTTATGGTGAAGCAGGTAATTTTAATATTGACCAAATAAAGTTAATCCCTAAATTAGACAAGACTACACACTTAGGAAAAATGTCTGGATTAGTTCAAAAGCTTAAAATGGATATTGAAACACAACCTGGTTATAAAGATGCTAATGGTAACACTATATATACTAAGGTTGAGGAAACTATACAAGAGAATATAGATGCGTTAGCAGAGGAAAGTTTTAGAGATGATAAAAGAATACAAAAAGCTTTTGGTAGTTTAGAGAATTATAAAGAAAAACTAAGACCATTTGGTAAATACGATAAGAGTCAAGTTATTAAAGGCGAACCAGGTGGTAGTGGATTTAAGGTAGATGAGTTTAAACCTGAAATAAAAGAAGATGTTGAATATGACTTTTCTACTCCTGTTGGAGCTGATGCAGGTGATGGTTCTATTAAAACAGCTTATACGCCTGATAAAACATTATTTAGAAAAAGAGCAGGCGGTAATTTTACTATTAACGAAAAGATACCACCTAGTAAAATGTTAAGTATTGGTGCTATACCTATTAATGTTAAAGGTAATTACCAAGCTAAAGTTTTTGAGAAAGATGGTGAAAAGAAATATAGTGTTTCGGATTCTTATCACAAGGGCAACTTGTTTGAAGCTAAAAGCCAAACAGCAGTTGGGTTTCAACCACAAGCAATTGTTTCTGCACCAGTATTTTTAGTTGATGAAATTACAGACCCAAAAACAGGTAGAAAAATAAGAACTAAAAATATAGTTTTATCAAAAGAGGATATTAAAAAGGGAGAGTTTAGAGGCGTTAAATTAACTGATGATATTGTTGGATACAAACCTTACTTAGAAGGTATATATGATTTAGAGGTAGGTGCTAAACAGAAAAACGTAAGCGTATTAGTTCCTTATGAATCTGTTAGAGAGTTAATGGAAAATAAGCCTAGTTTTATGAAAGAATTATCTATCTTTGAAGAAGCAGTAAATAAACAGGGTTCTGATTTATTAAAAAATGTTTCATTTACTACTGGTAGTAAAAGAAAAACTGGTGTAACTAATAAAACTAATATACGCATACCTACTTTTGAGCAGGTTAAACAAACAGTAGAAGCTACTAAAGAATGGCAAGATAGAGTGAAAGAAGCTAAAAAGAAAAATCAAAAATTAGAGTACACTAAAGCAATGTATGATAATTTTGTAAAGACTAATTATAATAATAAATAAAGAATAATATGCCTGATAAAGATTGGTTAGATGCAGCGTTAAAATCTGCTAACGTTAATGAGAAAGTAGAAACTACTGATACTAAAGAAGAAACTCCTGATTGGTTAGATGCAGCATTGCAATCTACCGAAGTTAAAAAAAAAAGTTCATCTGTATCGGAATCGAGTACGGAAGAACCTTCTTCGGATTCAAAACAACAGAAGAGTCAATCATCTTCGGTTTCGCCAGAACAAGAGCGTAGAGATAGATTAAAGCAGGAAGCATTGGATAGAAAGAGAGGTACTTCTGTTTCTAAACAGGAGGAAACTATCCAAACTAATCGTGTTCAAGAGTTAACAGGCGAGAAGAAACAAGTAACTAAACAACAAGCTTTAGAGCAAAAAAAAGAAGAGCCTAAAGGTTTAGAGGAGGATGCACAATTAGAAACGGAAATCAAATCCGATATACTAGCTGAAAGAAGTAAGTTAGAAGCAAAGCAAGCAGATAAGAAATTAAGAGTAATGAAACCTGAATACCAAGAAAGGGTATTTAATGGTTATGTTGATTATGTAAAATCAAAAGGTTTTACTGATGAAGAGATTGAGAAGAATGCTAACTTATGGTTAGAGAAACAATCTAGTGATAATGCTAAACGTGATTTACAGGAAACGTTATCATCTTTAAATAAGGTTGAAAACGTAGATAGACTAGCTATTATGCAACCTGCAAAGGAAACGTTCCAAGAGCAAGTTCAATTTACTCCACAGAAATTAATTCAAGCAAAGGATATAAACTTTAGAAATAAAGTACAACCTTTAGCGTTTAAAGTCGCAGGGTTTGAGGAGGATGATTTAAAGGTTATCAAGAACCATACACAATTAAGAGAAAAAATAAACGCCTTCAATCAAAAGGTAGCATTAGATAAAGCTGATTTAGAAACAGGAAGAAAAACTGAAAGTAGTATTACCCAAAAAGATTTGGATAAGTACAATGAGGATTTAGCTTCATTAGTTAATGCTGAACAAGAGTTAAATAAAGTAAGGGGTAATAACAATGCTTTATTTGATGAGTTGGGTGCTGTAATAGAAAAGGAAACAGGCGAAAAAGTAACGCAAGAATATTTCACTAAACCATATAAGAATGATTATATGAGATTAAAAGATGCGTTAGAGAAAGCAACTTATAAGTTAGATTATGTAGAAAATGAGAGAAAGAAAGCTGTAGAGAAAGACCGAAGCGGTGAAGCGGTTTTAACCCTCCAGAAAGCACAAGCTTTTTTAAAGCAAAAAAGAATGGCAGAGGCAGAAGTATTAGCGTTAAGTAATGCTGTATTTTTAAATGAGGATATTACTTATAGAAACAGACCAGTTGAAAGTGGTTCTGATGCTTTTGTAAATTCATTAGCTGATATGTTTAAAGGTGCTTTAGCAGGAGCACAAGATGAGTTAGGTTTATCACCTATTACTGAAAGTAAACAAGCACAAATATTAGTAAACAAGTTAAGTGAAGCAGGTATAGATATTACCGATGAGTTTAAAGGTAGAGCTAAACCTACGTTTAGTACACAATTTGGTGAAATTGGTGGTACATCCCTTATATTAGGAGGTAAAATATATTTAGCTACACAATCATTAAATGGAGTTGGTGCATTAGGAGAAGGGATAGTTGGATTTAAAAGATTATATGATTTTTACAATAAAAGTAAAATATTTAAAAATGTAGTTAATGGTGTATCCAATGGTTTAGCTTTTGAGATTGCTTCGGATAAAACTAGCTTTGCAATGGGTACTGGTGAGTATGCAGCACAACAATTATTTGATGCAGCTACAAATAAATTTAAACCAATTAAGAAATTATCACAAATTGCTTACAAAACTTTTGTTGGTGGAACTGGTATTGCTTTTGAAGAGTATGCAGGGGATTTCTTTGATAACTTAACACAGTCAGGATTTACGCAAGAAACTTTAGAAAATACATTTGGTAAAACAAAAGAAGAGGGGTTGGAAAAATTATTTTTAACCTATGCAATGGGTGCAATGTCTGGTACTAAGGAAGGGTTAAATATCATGATTGCTTCTTACTTTCAAGCTAAAAAGAAAAATCTTAATGCACAGACTGTAAAGGAAATGGAGGAAGGATTAAGAGCAATGGGTTATACAGATGAAAAGATTAACGAATACATTACAACTATACGTAAGGACTTAATTAAGAATGAGCGAGTATATCCTGATGGTAAAGGTGGTATTTTACGTGCTGTAAATATAACTGCTGAACAAGAAATGGAATTAAGAAAGAAGTTAAATCTAAAAGAATTAACAGAGGAGGAATTAAATATAGAAAGGGATTTAAAATCTAACTTAACTACTCCTGCAACAAAAGATGCTCCTTACCAAAGTGAGGAAGATATGGATAGTGATTTACGCATTTTAAAAGGTGAGGAAATAAATGATGCACCAGTTGGTGTGTATGGTGAGAATACAAAAACAGAAGAAGGTATTGTAACAGAAGTGCAAGAAATTGTGCCAAGTGGTACACAATTAAGAGTACCTGTTACACAATTAACTTATGATGAAGTACAAGAAGTAAAAGGAGATTTTGATAGGGGTAAATCGGGAGCTATTGATGTATGGCAAAATCCTGAAACAAATGAGATAACTGTAATCAATGGTAATAAGCGTGTAGCAATGGCTGTTGGTTCGGATGTAAATAGTATTGATGCTAATTTTATCCAGGCTAATAGTTTAGAAGAAGCTAAAGCAAAAGGAGATTTGATTAATGCTGTACAAGGAAGTAAGGATATTAAGACTGCTGTTGAGTTAGTAAAACAAGATCCAACCATTGTAGATAATTTAGATATTAGTAAAGAATCAAAATCTAAGTTATTAGGTTTATCAAATTTGAATGATAACTTATTATCCAAGTTAGATAATAGCAATCAAAATATAATGGCTGAAATCGGTAAGGTTGAGCCAAATAAACAAGATGCTTATTTAGAATTTGCTGAAACAAATAAATTAAATAAGGATGAGGTTGCACAATTAGTATCGGATAAAGATGTTGAAAATGAGTTGAAACAATTTGAAGTACAATTTAAAAATAAAAAATTATTTACAGCAGAAAAAGGTAATAAAGCGGTTGATGAAAAGGGTAATCCAATTAAAGTTTATCACGCTACTAGGGGTGAATTTGAGGGTAATGAATTTAGACTTAGTGCTAAAGGGTCTTGGGGTGAAGGTGTATATTTTGCAGATTCAGAAAAATTAGCAAAATCTGTTGTAATGAACCCTGATGCTCAAATTATAGAATCTATTGTATTATTAAAAAACCCATTAATTGTTACAGAGTTAGAGTATAATGATTTAATTAATAAATATGGTGTTGAAGGTTCTATCAATAGGTATTTATATATGAATGGTTATGATGGTGCTATAAGAACAGGGTATAGAGGGGGAAAAGAATATTTTGTACTTAACTCAAATCAAATACAAATTATAAATAATAATGAATCTAAATTAGCAAGCAAAATTAAATTAAAAGCGTTTAATACTAAGAATAATGCTTCTGTATTAAATACCATGAAGGCTACACAATTTGGAAAAGAACTCTTAGGAGAAATAGCAATAGAAGAAGTACCAGAAGGATATACAGAGGAGAGAGCTAAAGAGGTAGAATTATATAGTAGGGTAAAACAATTATCACCTACTGTAAATGCTATTGAGGAGAAGTATGCTAAATTGGTTGATGAGGGTATAATGAAAGTAAGTGAAGCTTCAAATAGAATGAATGCTGAAATCAAGGAAAACTTATCTACCATTGAAAAGGAAATTGGTGCAAGTAAGATTTTAAAGGAAGCAGCTAAAGTAAGTGAGGCTTTATCTTCTGATAAAAAAACTACCTCTGATGTTTTAAGAGATATGGCTAATAAAACAGATGGTTTAGCTGATAGTTTAGAGGATAAAACTTTTGCTACATTATTTGGTGTAGAGCCTTTAATAGCTAAGTATTTTTTAAGAGCATTAAGTAAAGCGTTTAGGACTGCTGCTAATTTTACAGATGCTATAAATAAAGCTATTGAAAGTTTGAAAAAATATGATAAATTTAAAAATTTAAGTCCAAGTGAACAGGCTGATGTTATTAATAGATTAAGTTCTCAATCACAATATCTTGAAGAAAAAAATAAATTAAAAAATCCAAAAACTAGAGAGCAACAAAGATTAATTAAAAATAGTGTATCAAAAAAAATAGAGTATTTATTTAAGAATAAATTAAATGATGTACCTACTGTTAAGGCTATTGAGAAATTAGCTAAGGCTAATGGTGTGATTGAATATAAGAAATTTGCACAAAATCTTTATGTAAAGTTAACTGGATTACAAAGCACTAGAGAAGCTAAAGCTAAAAAGTTAGATAAAATGGTGGATGGTTTATTAACTGCTAATCCTAAATCAATTAAATCTGTATTTTATACTTTAACTGATTTAATTAGTGGTGATAAAGCTAATGCTGTATTGTTTAACAATATGATACAGGAAAGGTTGAAATTGGGTAAAGCTTTAGGTAATAATACGCCTAAGTTAAATGCACAGCAGATTACACAATTAGTAAACGCATTTCAAAAAGCAAACCTAACTAACTTATCAGGTATATACGATTTAAGTATAGCTATTGACAATATAATTAGTAAGGGTGAAAGAACTGTTACTGTAAGTATAATTAAAGATTTACAAGGTAAGGTAAAGAAGTTAATTAAAAAAGATACTCCTTTAAAGCAAAAGGAATTGTTTAGTAGGTTAATTGCTATTAATTCCAATACAGTTCATAGTATAATACCTTTAAGAGATGCGTTGATAGGTATTAATGAATACTTAAAAAGTGGTAATCCTATACCTAACGTAAAAGATTTAGAATTTTTAGCTAACGCATTAGAGAAGCAACAAGAAAAATTTGAAGCTGAAAAAAAGGAGGCACTTGATAATTCTGCATGGAAACAATTTAAAAAAGCTAATCCAGGTACAACAATAACTAAAGATGAATACTTAGAATCTGTTAAACCGTTAGAGGATGAAGCTAAAAAGGAAGAAGCTGCACAAAATAGAGAGGATAATAAAGATGCCAAGCGTAAAGCATTAGAGGCTATTACAAAAGTTAGCGTTGATGGTATATTAAATCATATCCCTGCATCAAACACTTTGAGTTATGTTTTAGAACAGTTTAACTCATTAGTTAAGATGTTGCAAGAGGTTTCATTAGAAGAGCTTACGGATACACAATTGAAATTGATAAACAGATTACACGCTGAAATAACTATGTTTGGGTCGTACTCACAGATAGGTACTATTACTCAATCGTTATTAGGTGTGCAAAAAGCTAAAAAGATTAAACCTTTAATTTCATCATCATTTGAAAAGTTAAATGCTTTTTTTAAGGTGAACACTATAACTAACTCAATAATGAGTTTAACTACATTTTTCGATAAAGTATTTAAGGGTGAAACTGGTAAAGAAATAGGGGCTATATTGTATGGTAATATTAATTATAATATTAACAGAGCTAAACAAAGTTTTAAAGATTTTAATAAAAAATTAGATAAAGCTGTAAAAGATAGATTACCAGCATCAAAAAATTATGATTTAGGTATGAAGGCTTATTTGTTATCATCACCTAAAGATTTATCAATAGAAGAAGCTGAATTTTTATTTAGACAGAAAATATTAAAAATACAGCAGGATATTGAATCTTTAAAAAAAGCAATGAATGACAGCACACTTCCTAAAGCTAAAAAAAGAGGGGCAGAAGAAAGGATTACTCAATACGAACAATCGTTAAATGAAATTTCACAATATAATACTTACGAAGAATTAGTAGAAGCGTATAATGATGGTAAGCTTTTGGATAAAAAACAATCCGAGGTTTATAGTTTAGTTAGGGGTGAATATGAAAGCCAATTAGATAATTTAAAAGCTTCAAGTACAATATATGGTAATGGTGATTTTATTGAAGAAAATAATTATACTTCTATATCTTATCTAAAAAATCCTTTATCAGATAGTCAAACTGACGAATTTGAATTTGAAGATCACATTACTTTATCTAAACACATTAACGATAAACAAACAGGAACATTAATAAAAAGAGTAAATCCTGCAACAGTTGGTGAGGGTAGAATTTTAGATTTTGATTTTTATAACGTAACTAAATCTAGGGTTTTAGAGAACTACATAGATATGTTTACTTATGGTGATAAGATACAGTTGATTTCGTTATTAAATTCAGAAGATTTTAAATCAGCATTTAAGGAATTAAATAGAACTGATTTAATGAATAAGTTGAGGGATAGGATAAAATCTTACGTAAATAATGAAATTAATATGCAAAGAAGAGGCATTGATATTCCTAGTGTATATAAAGATTTTGCAAAAAGTATTATCCCTAAATTAAAGAAAACAACATTAAACACAGTTGGTCAAGTTGTTAAACAACCTACTGTTTTAGCTCATACTATTGCTAGGTTAGGTATTTTTAATTTTACAGATGCTAGTTTTATACTTGCGAAAAATATGATGACAGAGCAGGGTAGGAGAGATATTCAGTCTTTATTAGAAGGGTCTGATGTTTCTAATAGAACTCCATTAGGTGATGAGCAAATAGAAAAAGCTATTAGAGGTTTGGGAAATAGATTAGGTGAGAATGAGGTAATGATGTTTTTAAATAAAATTATTAAAGGAGGTACTAAGTACACTTTAAATATTGGTGATATAGCTATGGTTAATTCTGATGTATTTGCATCACAATTAACTTATATTACAGCTATGCTTCATGTAATGAAAAAAGAAGGTCATAAAATAAATAGCATTAAAGATATGATACTTCATAAGAATGTTAAAAATACTTTTATAGCTGATAGGTTACACGCTAGTATTAATAACGAATCAACACCTGCAAAACAAGGGGAATTGTTTAGTTTAAAGAATGATAATGCAGGTAAAAGTATTTCAAATAAAACATTAAAAGCTTTTGTTCAGTTATTTTATATGTTTCAATCTCATGGTGCTAATGCTTCATATACAGCATCTAACTCTGTATATAAGTTATTCAGTAGCAATTCTACACTTAACGATAGGGTTAATGGATTAAAGAATGTAGTAGGTTATTTATCTGCTTTATATTTCTTTAGATTAATGGGCGAATATTCTGGTGAGTTGTTTAAAATGTTATACGATAAAGGAACGCAAGGAGCTTTAGGTATGGGTATGCCAGCAGATGAGAAAGAAAAGGAAAAGAAGGTTAAATACGATTCTGTTTTTGAAAAGGAATTTCAGAATAGAATTTTGATTAATCTTGTAGGTGATATGTTAGGCGGTAAGTTACCTGCAAATGTTAGGGATTTTTCTGTAAGTTTTGCTAATAAATTAGTTGAAAATAATTACAAAAGAAAAACTGGAGAGGAATATGAAGGACACTTACCTTTTTCTAATGATGCTAAAGAGTTATCAGGTGTTGTTAGTATTTTGATAAGTGCTTTTAACGAAACAGAGGAAGCTTTATTTCCAACCATAAGCAAGGATAATAAAGAAACTATAATGAGTAATCAAGATTTATTATTATTAGCTACATCAGAAGCAAAAGCGTTTGGTGACAAGAAAAATATATTAGATATTTTATACGTTACAGCTATGTTGAGAGGTTATGGTGAACCTGCTTCATTCCTTAGAAGAGCTAGTAAAATTGCTAAAAAACAAGAAGATGAATTAAATAAAGAGCAAGTAACAATACCAGATGCTTTAGAAATATTGATTACAAAACCACTTAAATAGTTTTGTAAATCTTAAAATTAATAACTAACTTTATAACCGAAATTTATAAAAAATAAAATATGATAGATAAAGATATTTTTAAACCGATAAATACTGCTACACGCTCTTACAAAAACTTAGAGGATGTGATTAAAGGTACAGGTTTAGTTAACGGTATTGATATAGTTAACGTATTGTTTACTAAGGATATGGTAGCTACTGATAGTTTAGCAATCGTTATAAATGGTACAATGATTACCCAAGCATTTGATACTAGCTTTTCAAACACAATTACTTTATTAATTGCACAATTGGAGGCTTTAGATTTTGTGGATGATGCACAATTTATATCGGGAGCAAAAACTTTCTGCGGTAAAGATTACACAAGTAGAGTAATGATAACTGGATTTGATTCAGTAGAGATGACAGTAGAGAGTGTAACTATTACAGCAACAGGAGATATTGAAGTAGATTACCAAGTAGTTTCAAGAATAAACCCTTACCCTGCAATCGTTACTTTGGATTTAAGTAATGTAGAAGCATTAAGAAGTGTTGTATCGGGTGATACTACTACAATTGGTTATGCTTTACCAGGAACATTAAACGCTGAATCTAAATGGAAGATTAAGCAAGTTGTAGTATCAGGAGGTGTTACAACTATTACTTATGCCGAAGGTAACGGTAATTTTGATAAAATTTGGGATGATAGAGCAACTTATACTTATTCATAATGCAAGAAATATTTGTACCTGCAATAGCTATTTCTAGGGGTGCAGTTGCCCCTGAAAATAAGGAAGTATTATGGGAGGATATATCTAATATGTCTTTGCCATTTTTTGAGCGTATCAAATCGTATGATAGTAACACTACCCAATGGCGTATGGTTACACAATTACCATTAGAATTACTAAACAGTTTAAAAAAAGTAGATGGTGATGGTAGTGGATTAGATGCAAACTTTTTACAGGGGAGAACGGTTAACGATATTATACAGTTAGCTAAGGATGGTTCATTTACTTTGCCTAATGGATTTATATTTGTTGGTAATAACTTAGGTGAGGCGGAAGCAAAAGCGTTAAGTGGTGATGCTACATTACAATCAAACGGTAACTTAACTTTAGCTTCAAGCGGTGTAACAGCAGGAATATATAATTTAGCTAGTTTAACTATTGATGCAAAGGGTAGGATAACGAATGCAGTTAGCTACACAATTAGTGTTGATGATATTCCTGAATTACCACAAAGTAAGATAACAGGTTTAGTAACTGATTTAAGTAATAGAGAGTTAATTGCTAATAAGGAGAATAGTTTAATTGATACAAGTACAACTAAATACCCAACAGTTAATTTATTAAAGATAGGGTTAGATGGTAAACAAGATACTTTAGTTTCAGGTACTAACATTAAAACCTTAAATGGAGATAGTTTATTAGGTAGTGGAAATATAGAAATTATTTCAGAAAATTTAGCTACTAATAATTTAAATTTACCTGCTGCAACAAACAGAACATTTACTTTACCTGCTGATAGCACATTAGATTTTGGTGCTTTAATGAAATTATTTGGTACTGGTATTGTAGATTTTACAAGTGATGTAACTGTTGATAATGTTCAGTTTAAAGGAGGTACAGGTACACAAGGAGAAATGAGTTGGAGTACTGACGAAGAAACTGTTAAATTAATAATGGATGGTACTACTCTTTACATGGGGCAAGATACATTTGTTCATGTAAGAAATAATACAGCTTCTATTATAACTAAAGGAACTGCTGTTTATGCTACTGGTACATTGGGTGCGAGTGGTAGAATTACAGTATCTCCAATGATTGCAGATGGAACTATTCCAGGAAGATTATTTATTGGTTTAGCTGCAGAAGATATTGCAATAGGTGTAGATGGACAAGTAATCACATTTGGTAAAATTAGACAAATAGATACTACTGCTTATAATGATGGTGATGTTTTATGGTTAAGTCCAACTGTTTCAGGTGGTTTAACAGCAACAGAACCTACTGCTCCTAATTTAAAGATAGCCACAGCATTTGTAATACACGCTGCTAGTAATGGTACACTTATGGTTAGAGCAGAGCAAGGAAATGATTTGCATTCAGACCAAAGAGTTCAAGTTTCTGCATTAACTAATAATGATGTATTAACTTGGGATAACACAAATCAAAGATGGCAAAACGCACAACCTGTAAGTGAAAACATAGGTAATACTAACCTATCTATTCCGAATGCAACTACAAGAACGTTAACTATACCAAGCAATAGTACATTAGATTTTAGTAATTTACTTAAATTATTTGGTTCAGGTAATTTAACTCAAATATTGCCTAGTGCTTATCCTGCTGATGTTGATATTTCTATTGGACACGTAGCTTATAGACTAAATGCAGGTAAGGTAGAAGGTAGATATAGGGTTGATGTTAGTAATTATTTGGATATAAGTTTTGGTTCTAATTTAGAGATTTATAACGGTACTGATTTAACACCGTTAACTGCAAGGGAGAAGTTAAGATTTAAAGGATACTTAGAGGCAGTTGATGATGCAGGAGATAGCGAAACAGAAGTTGATATTGCATCTGGTTCATTAGCAGTAGCTAATACTTCAAGATTTGATTTAAATGGTAGTGGAGATGTTGATTTAAAAATAGCATCTAACAAACTACTAACAGGAGATATTAATGGTTTTGCTACTGAATTAACTGTAACTACGGATACTATATTAGGTTTAGATACTAATAGTGAAGTTGTGGAATACGAAGTTGTTGAAATTTATAATATTTTAGCGCAAACAGGTGTTATAGCAGATGGACAATTATCATTAACAGATATAAATGGAACATCAGCAAATTTAAAGGCTAAATTTGAAATAAACAGTATTGCAATTAAGAATACTACTGCAAATGGAGTTACTATTAATATAGGTAGTACTGCATTAGGAACTGATGTTGCAAATAATGTTGTTATAGCGCCTAATTCTATTTCAAAAATACCTTTAGGAACTACGTTTTTTAGTGATACAGCTAATACAAATTTGTATATTAGTTCAAGCAACTGGAATAGTGCAAGTATAAACATAAATATAAGCATTCAGAAAATATGGCAATAGATAAAATATTAACATTTGGAACAGGTAAAGTTGGTTCAATAGGGAGTGGTAAATTAATGGGACTTAAATTTGACCCTTATTTTCAAGCATCAGACTTTATTTCTGTGGCTAATATTACAGACACAACGCAACAAAATGCTATAAATTATTTAGTTCAAGAGTTGGTCGACAATAACCTAATGAGTAAATTTAATTTTATTTATCCATTTGTCGGGGGCGATGCTACAAGGCACAGTTATAACCTTGTTGATACTTCTCTTTATCAATTAACATTTAATGGGGGGTGGACGCACTCAACAACAGGAGCAACGCCTAATGGAACTAACACTTATGCTACTACTGGATTTGTTCCCAGTAATATAAGTGGTACAGATAACGCCCATTTTAGTTATTATTCAAGAACAAACGCACAGACAGCGAGTGAATTAATAATGGGGTCTAATAGTTTTGGCTCTACACCTTTTTCTTATTTACAAATTAGAGATGCGGGAAACAGAACGCAAGGCGTGTTTTCAAGTTCTGAAACTAATCAACCAACTTATATTGGTACGACAGATAGTACAGGGTTATTTATGGCTAATTTTCAAAGCAATACACTTAGACAAATTTTAAAAAATAAAACAGTTTTAAATCAAAATACAGTAAATTTAGCTATTGGAAAATCAACTGCACCAATATATTTAGCATCGTATAACAACAACGGAACGCCATTAACGTATACCACTAAACAATGTGCATTTGCAAGTGCTGGAAATGGAATGAGTAATACTGAACAAGCTTTATTTTACGATATAGTTCAACAATTTCAAACAATATTAGGAAGAAATGTCTAGAGGTGCAATAATAACAGAAACACAGGCGAACATTTTGCAAGGCTTAATGTTTAGTGAAAATAGTTTTTTTAGCCCATTTAAAAGATATGAGGTTTGGTATATTTCCGAAGCAGAAGTATTACAGAATACTAATCAATCGGTTAGTTGGGTTAATAGTTTACCTTTAGTGGATTTACCACCTTTAGAAATTTGGCACGATGAAACTAAATCTATTCAAATAATTCAATCAAATGATGATTGCTTAAATATGTTAGGTGATTATCCTGAAATAGCAGTTTATCGTAAGGAAAATAACATTGAAACTATTAGAGAAAATGGATTAGTATATGTTTATGTGAATACTTTATTACCCGAGCATAGAGCCTTACTGGAACAATATAACGCACAAATAAACGAGAAATAATGATAAATTTAAAATACCCTTATTTTAGCATAAAATCAATTGTAACAGGAGATGTTGAAAATCCTGATACAGGACACTATTCTATCTTTATTAATAGTGCTGATAATAAATTAACTCTTAAAGATAGTTCAGGTAATTTAACACCTTTAATTGATAGTACATCAGCTATTTTCAACAAAACTTTTACTCTTGAAGCACCAACTGCATCTGATGATATAACAATCTTTAGAACAGATGTTGCTATAACAGTACAAGAGGTAATTGCTGTGAGTGTTGGTACTTCACCAAGTACAACTTACCAATTAAAGCATCACCCAACAAGGTCAAATGCTGGTAATAACTTAACAATATCCAGTACTACAACTAGTACAGGGACTGGTAATGTAGCAACACTTAGTGATGCAACAATACCTGCAGATAGTTGGGTATGGTTTGAAAGTACTGCAGCAAGTGGAACAAATGTAATTTTAAGTATTGATATAAGATATACAATAGACTAATATGAATTATTGCATTGTAAATAAAATAGAATATATTGATGGGAGTGTGGTTTACAATCCATTTGGTTATACTACTGATATGAACGAATGTGAGCAAATCAATAGTACATATTATTTACAATTTTTAAATTGGATTGAGAATAATAAAACTGATTTGGAAAATGATAACATTTCTATTTCAGTATTTTTTCAAGATAACCCAAAAGTATACGAGGCTAATATGCAAACAACATCAATAGATGGTATGAATTTAAATGTAATAACTTTTAGTGATTTATAATGGCATTAGTAGAAGGAAATAGAACGACAGATGTAAGAGTACCAGCAGGTAGTAGTTATTCATTTAGCCATAACCAAAATACTGGTTCTGATGGATGTTTAGTTGTAATAGTAGCTTCACCTGCGGTATCAACAAGTAGTGTTACTTATGGCGGTGTTAGTATGACTAATAAAAGAAATCAATCTACACCATATTCTACCAACTGGACAGTTTGGGAATTAAAGAACCCACCAACAGGTGTTAATACAGTTGCAGTTACTTTAAGTGGCGGAAGTTGGAATAATACTTCAACAGTTTGTTACTCATTTACTGGTTCAAATGGAGTTGGGGTAACTGCTTATAATGGTACACAAGCTAATCCATCAACTACAAGCCTTACAATATTAGCAAATAGTATGATATTAGGTTCATGTATTGGTGGTAATAGTACAAGTGCTTATATTCAAATACCACAAGGTACAAGTAGACCTGTTGACTGGAACCATAATATTAATAACTTTACATGGGGTGGTATTTCTCCAAGTTTAAGTGCTGGAAGTACAACAATAGAAGGTGGCTCAACTGCTACAAGTGTTATAATGGGTATTGAGATTACAGAGTTGGTAGTAGCAAGAAGAAGAATAATAATTTGTTAAATATGAAAACTAAAAATAATTTTGAAAGAGTTGCATTTATTGTATTATTAGGAATATTTTTATATTTATTTTCGAGTTGTAGCACCTCAAGAATTAAAGATAAACCGCATTACCCATATTATTATGAATAGAAGTAGGAGCGAAATAATAGACAGCTTATTTGAGCATTCAAAAGATTGCAACCTTGATGCGATACATTACCGTTTAATTGAAGAGGCAGTATATTCCAACGATTGGGATTTTATGCACGATTATGACGGTTGCACGGCAGTGGCTGAATTGCATCACGATTTTTATGTTTTTGACTGCTTTGTGCATGATTTCCATTGGAAAACAGGACGAGGCGGTAAGGTATCGGACAAAATATTTCTTGAAATGATGTTAAGACGTGGTTTAGGTAAATACATAGCCTACAAACGTTATATTGGCGTTCGTTTGGCTTGGGCTTTAAAATACAGAAAGCAACATAAAAAGAAAGGAAACGTAAGAGAATTAACTTATTATATGAAAATGTTTAAAGCTATAAGAAAAATAAAATGACAAAGTTTGAAATTTTTACATTAGAAATTTTTTTAAAAACATTTCCTACTATAAGACAAAAGTTAACACGTTGCACAATTCATGTAAGTGATAGCCCTGTTAATAGAGGTGATGATGGAAAAGATATTGAATTGTGGCACAAACAAAGAGGGTTTAAAGAAATTGGTTATCATTTAGTTATTTTACCTAATGGTAACATACAAATAGGAAGAGATATAAATAAAACAGGAGCGCACGTAGGAGGATTTAATACTGGTAACTTAGGTATTTGTTTAATTGGTGGATTTAAAGGTAAAGATGAAAGAACTGATGAACAGAAAAAAACTTTATCGTATTTAGTGGTAGAGTTAATTGATAGAAAAATATTAAGTCAAGAACAGTTTTTTGGACATACGGATTTAGATAAAAGAAAAACTTGTCCTAACTTTGATGTAAAGAAATTCGTAAAGAAAGAAATTGGCAATTATATATATTAATAAATGAAAATGTTTAAAGCTATAAGAAAAATAAAATGACAAGAGAGGATTTAATAATAACAAAGTTTATTGGCGCTGGTAGTTATTTCAGTATAATTTTAGGTACAATAACGCAAAATATTACATTGCAATTGAGTGCTATATCTTACATTGTTGGAATAACTTTAGGTGTCATTACTATTTTTATTAAATTATACGATTTTATTAAAAAACTAAAAAATGAAAATACTACAAATTCTAAAAATAATAAATCCAATTGAGGTTATAAAGGCGCTTAAACAAAGCGATACAAAGACAAAAACAAACGGCATCCTACAAATGGGTGGCGGTGGTGTGTTAATGTCCTCAGGCGTAACACTAATTACAGACGGAGCAATCAATCAAAGTTGGTTTGAAATTGTCGGCGGTGCTATTATATTAATCGTTGGCGTTTACGTGGCTAAGAATTTAACCGAAAAAATAAAAGATATAAAGTAATGCAAGAGCGTATATTTGCCGAATTTAAAATTGTGAAATTTCCAACACCAAAGGTAGTTAACGAGTTTAACGAGCCATTTAAGTGTTGTGATGAAAAACGTTTGGTTTTAGCTCATGCAACGGAGCCAGAAACATGGAAAAATGACGTAACAAGTGCATGGATTAAACTAAGTGATGTTACTGATACAATCGAATTTAGGTTAACAAAAAATGGTGCAAGTACTGTTTACACTCCTTTTAATGTTGCATTTCCAAACGAGCAAAACGCATGGTTTACAACTATAAAATGGCAAGATGTTTTAAATTCCGATGGAGCTGGGTGTTATAAGTTGGAATTGATTTATAATATTTCGGGAATTGCTGAAACACTTACATGGGGAATTTACGATTTAAAGCCTTACAGCCAAGAAACAAGTAAATATACGGCACGTTTAAGAGTTAAATTTAACCTAAAGCAAGATGTTGAGGGTATAAACTTTACCAACGCAAATGTAGAAGATACAATACGTTTTAACGGATTTATAGGATTTCGCCAACCTAATATGGAAATTGACAATTTAATTTACCAAGACAGGACTTTGAAAACAGTTGTAAGGGAAAATATAAATAGTTACATAATCCAAACAGACCCTTACACGGCACCGATATTAGAGCAATTAACAGACCTTTATTTACTTAGCGAAAATGAGTTATATATTAGCGATTATAATGTATTTAATAATTCCCATAATATTTTGGATGTTCCGACGGTCGTAACTGAAAGCCCAGAGATTGATTACCTTGTAGAGTATCAAAGGAGCGCGGTGTTAACGTGTACGGTATCGGATAGAACCAACAATAAACGAACATACTACTAAGATGAATTTAAGCAAAAATATTACTTTATCTGAAATGCTGAATGGTGTAGCATTACCAGCAGGAGCGAGAAAATTAAACCAAAAGTTCACACAAGATGAACTAATCAACATGAAGAAAATAGCTGAAGCAGTACAAGAGGTTCGGAACGATGTTTTGCGCGAATTTGGTGCAAAGTTTAGAGGATTTCAAGTTAATGCTGGTTTACGCAAACGTGAATGGGAATTAAAGCAAGGTAGGAGCGGAAATAGTAGGCATACGGTGGGCGATGCTGTGGATGTTGCTCCATTGGTTACAGATGTTAAGGATTATATTTTAATTTTTGACTATATTCGAAATAAATATCAAAACAGTTGGAATGGCGGATTTGCAATTAAAGAGCCTGTAAATGGTAAAGGTGGCTTTATTCACTTTGATTTAGGAAATAAACGCCGTTGGAAATATTAAAATATTAAAAAAGTGTTAAAAATAGCATTTTTTTTTATTTTTTTTTGTATATATAAATTTAATTTATATATTTGTATAAACAATTAAAACATATACAAAATGGAAAATTTAGAAATTAACACGGCAAAAGCTTTTTTAACTGCAAAAGAAGTATTAAAGCAAATGATACAGCAAGGATTTGGAGAAACAAGATATGTTTTTGCTTTATCGAATAAATTAAGCACAGAATTTAATTTAACGCAAGAACAAAGCACAATAGTAATAGAAAAAGCTTTAAATACAATCTAATAAAACAAGGGGCTTAACCGCCCCATTAAACCAAACGCCATGAAAGTAATTACAATTATTTTATTAGTAGCATTAGCAATTTTACAAACTTTAAACAATTAAAACCATGAAAACAAATTTAAATCAATCAAAGCCTATTTTTTTTAAATCCCAATTAGTAAAATTTGTTAAGTGGGAAAGTTTAAATTTTTACGGTAAAATTAAAATTAAACTTAAAACTAAATTTATCGAAGTTGATATTAACGATTTAAAAAATTAAAACAATGAAAAGAAGAATTAAAGATTACACAGGAAGACAATTTGATGTTACATTTGGCGTAACTATTAGGACCAACGGATTTAATAATTGGGCGATTTCAGTCGATTTAAGACACGCAAAGCTAGTAACTGACCTTAACAATTGGTACAAAGATTTTAATGCCTTAGAGGGCACGTTTTACACGAATTCCGAAAGCACTATTTTAAGCCTTTATGACGGTTCGCAAATGCGAAACAAAGAAGAATATTTATTTGATAATTTTGGAGCTGAAATTGAAGATATTTTAATGGACTTTGTGCAGGAAGAGTTTCCAAGATTTTACCAAATTGATGATGTGAGCGGAGAGATATTAGATGAAGCGCACTTTAAAGACCATTTAGAAGAATTTGTATTTAATCAACCTAAATTAATTGATACATGGAAAAAATAAACACTAAAACCAGACTTAAGATGTGCTGGTGGTTAAGAAAAACAAGTCCCGAGCAATTACGCTCAGGCTTT
>Ga0208161_1000666_pt1 | contig 19237 bp, 44 predicted proteins | sample CB_VirMetaG_3_FD_184538 | JGI IMG/M metagenome (GOLD analysis project Ga0208161, IMG submission 184538) | Freshwater to marine saline gradient viral communities from Chesapeake Bay - CB_1508_1S Viral MetaG (SPAdes) (version 4) | ecosystem: Environmental > Aquatic > Marine > Coastal | place: USA...
TCCTCAAAAAATTATCACTACATATATATAATACCAAATACAAAATATTTGTCAAGCATTTTGTGCAAAAAAAAGGGAGATTTTTTCTCCCTTAATTTACTCATCTTTTTCTTGGCAATAAATAACATTACCAACAATGTTTTCTTTTTGCTTCCAGTTGATGTACCAAAACACACTAGCCATCTTATTAACTGGAAGATCTAATAATCTTCCTTCTTCATTAACATACATTGCATCACCATTTGGAAGTGGAAGTCTTTCGACATAGCCACCTACAAACTTTTGCATTTCTTCTAACTCTGGTAATTTTTCTACTACTTTAAATTCAGTTTTCATCATTATCTCCTTAGTCCCAAACTCCATAATTACCTGCATAAAAAGCATTTTTTTTGTTTGGCTCATCAAACCAAGCATAGTTTGTAGCGCCTTTTTTGTCCATCACATTTCGATTCATATACTCAAGTGCCGCACCTAAATTTTTTGCTTGAATTTCATATTTTTCTTCACCCACTTCAAAAAAGAATTTCATTATGCACCCCCTTTCATTATAGCTACAATCAATTTTTCATTATTTTTGCAGTAGTCGTAAGCTATTTTTTGAACTCTAGCAATGTTGATTGGATCTTTAGCAATGTAATCCAACATTTTTTTCTCCATCTCTTCTTTATCGAACTCAGGAATCAATCCAGCTAAATCCCACAATTTTTCCATTTTTTTCTCCTTAATTATTATCACCACATAATTATTTTATCAAAATCAAATAAATTGTCAAGTATTTTGTTACGCACCAATTCTTCGAGATACGATTTGTAATAAATTATCTATTGCTATTTGTAATTTAATTTCGTAGTACATTGGTTTTTTGGTATTTAGGTATCTAGAATAAATAGCTTTTTGTTCTTCTTGATTTAAACTATGAATAACTGCATCAAGAGTTTTAACATTTTCTAATTCAGATGATTCATACATTTCATCAAATACATCGTAACTAGATTCACCTCCTGATGATAATCCTATTGATTTATTTGGATAGCCTAGCTTATGATTATCAGACTTCATGTACAATTTCCATTTATCTAAAAGATCTAAAAGTCTATTCATGTCCATATTATTCTCCGTCTGAATAATAAATTGTATTTAAATGATGATCGCTATAACAAAATGTATTGTATTTGCTTTGATGCGAACAAATTGGCGCATCTTCAACTGTTCTTTTTGTAATTCCTTTTACTTTAAACTGGCTTGCAACTTCTTTAGCAGATGGATATAAGAGTTGGGCTAATAAACAATCATTGTGAGATTTAAATAAATAATAACCAGCTCTTCTTAACTTTGTATTTCTAATTATATTATTTTCTCTCATTACTTTAATTAAATTTGAGAGTGGCTGTTCAGCTATTTCAAATTGAGCAGATAATTCTTTTATCGTTTTAGCTTCTATATCTAATACGGCTAATATTTTATTAACAGCCTCCTTACGATTATATTTTTTACCGTTAAGTTCATACTCGTAATTTAAAAATTCTTTTTTATATTTTTCAGCTGACATCAACTTCCCTCACTTCCCAACGATTAGATTTATTTTTAAACCAACCATGAACCAATAGTGTCCAGTTAGCTTTTCTTAAATTACTTGTGTGTGGTTCATGATCTGCAATCTTCTTAATTCTGGCTGACATATTTGATTTGCTAGTAACTTGGACTGCAACAGTTTGTCCGTCTTTGACAGCAAGTATATCCCAGCAGCCAAATAAATCACGCCTATTGCCAAACCCACGACCAAACGCAGGTATCCATACTTCAACGACCTGAACCGTTTCATACCCTTCACTCTTTAGTTTTTTTAGGCTGAGTTGTGTCGGACTTGTCTTTGCCATCTTTTCTCCCAAAAATTCTATCCCAATTATCTTCAAACTGTTTAGGATTTGGTATTGGTCGTGGTGAACTACCTTTCGACATATTATATCCTTTCTATTCTTTTAAAGAATTTTATTGGCACATCAAAGTAATGTTCATTTTTAATATATTTAGTATTGATTATAATTTTATCTCCATTTTTTAATATTGATTTAATATTTGCTGCATATAATATATTTGCATCACCAGACAAAATTAAATAATAAGCTGGCTTATCAAGCTGACTATATAATAATATTTTTCTTTCAATACAATGAAATGTTTTGTATTTTGGATAACCATCAATAAATATATCTGGTCTTACTTCTACATCTGCATAACCAATATGATCTCCAGTTTTTAAATCATACAATAAAAAATCAATATCATACTTTCCAGCAGTGTTAGCTAAAAATTTTTTATTTTGTAATAAAATTTCTCTAGCATTTTTTCTTCCAAACTCATCATATTGATTATGTAATTTTTTGCTAAAAGGTTTGCGTGAAATAATTTTCATTTAATTTCTTTCTTAATTAAATCTTTTGGCAAGTTAATATAATCCTCATGCAAGCAACTTGTGTATTCTGCGTTAGGATAATGCTTTTCTGCGTATTTACTACTCGCAGCACAGCTTGTAAAGTGTCCTACATATTCTGGTTTATTCATAGTCATATAAACAACCAAGACATATTCAAACATCATATCTTCAACCTCCCAGTCTCTATTAAATACTGCATCGTATTTATATAAGCCTGATCCCACATATATCTTCTATCTTCTTTAGATAAGTCTTTTCCATTATCTAGCTCGAAGTGACATTTATGACACAATGCTGCTACTAACGCATCGCTGTTTTTCAGACCCATGCCTTTACCTTGATTGCGATGAGCAGCACATACAGTTCCATCTGATGTGCCGCAATTCATACAAGGCAATCCTCTTAATAATACTAAAAGTTTTTTAGAGCGATACATCTTTCATGTCTGGTAATTTACAACCATACTCATAAGCAAAGAACTTAACCTGCCTGATATATTCATTAAACTCTTCAGTATTTAATGTAGATGTTCTTGTAATAACAATTACCGTCTCATTCTTAATTTCTTTTTCTTCTCGTAGATAGCGATAAGTCAATAGCTCGTGAATTTCTTCTGGCTCGTAGCCTAAATAGTCTCCAAGTATTCTATATAAATGCCATAGATATTTGTTTTGATCTACCGATCTACTGTGCTTACCTTCTTTAATTTCTACTTTCCACATTTTAGTAAAATCCAATTCTTTTAACTTTTGGATTAGGCTACCTAGATTGTGTTTTGTTAGACTGAATCTCATAGTCAACCCATCCTTTCGATTTAAATACTATACCATCTTTTAATGTAGCTTTATACACTGCATTTGGAAATTTTAATTTAATAAATTTAAGAAATTCACTCATACTGGTCTCTCCTTGTAAGTTAAACTTTTTTCATCAAACCACAAACCAAATGTTCCCTCAAATGTATAGTTACGCTGCTTTTGAACTGTAAGGTAAGCAGTTGGTTCGTTCATTCTTTCTTCTGGGCAGTTCCCAGCAAACTTAAGATCTTCAACCTCACGATTACGAAAACATAACAAAATATTGTCACTTAAATTTCTAATATGGCTAGAACCTAATATGTTTGTTGCATCAGGTCTTTGATATTCATCTGACATTTTTCTAGTGTGACAAACTAAAAATACATGGATATTTAAATCTCTACAATACGCAGCTAATCTATCAATAAAATTTTTCTGGGCATCATAATTGTCTTCAGAGATGTCTCCCATCTTCATTAATGAGTCAATCACAAATACATCTATACCCAATATCTCTTTACCATATTGCAGAACAGCAAACATATCTTTAGAATCTGTCACGCCTTGCTGATCGTATATGTATAACTTTTCTAAATACTCATCGCAAAATTCTTTTAGAAATTTTTCAGTTGGGTCTGGAGAACCTAGCTTTTGCTGAACCATGCGTGACAAAGTTAATACAGGTTTCATCTCCATGCTTGCTATAAGAACTTTTGTATAGTGCATCATGTATAAACAAATTTGAGATAGCATCATTGACTTACCATGTCCAGAAACTCCAGTAAAAATTGTAAGCTCCCCATTGCGAACTGCAAAATTACCATCAGCTTTAGCAAACGGCAAAGAATAACCTGAGTTTCGTTCTTCTTTGTAATACTTTACCAACTGCTCGTAATATCCATCAGTTGATTTAATCTTATAGTCTGCTGGAGTAAATGATCCAGTCTCTTCATCAACCTGAGCCTTTGTAATAATAATGCGATCCATTAATTCACCTACGGTCATCTCTTTCATAACACTCTACCTTTAATTTGTGGGACTGTAACAACATCGTCTAAATACATTTTTTGATTTAGATAAGTAGATGGATGTTGCACAAAACCTTGCTTCCAATCTTTAGATTGTTTAATACTTTCTAGATGTTTAATGATTTTATCAATCTCACCATCTAGATTTTGCTTTTTCCATATACCATATGAATAATCCTTCTTTACTTTATTTGGATAACTATCCCAGAATTTTTTAAATGCTTCGCTAAATACTTGGGTTTTGGGTTTTGGGTTATGGGTATTGGGTTGCATACCATTGGCATTGCTGTTGCTTTGCTGTGGCTTTGCTGTAGCATTACTATTCCATCTTTTGTATGCTTTTTCCCTAGCCTTTTCGCTTCTTTCATACATCTTTTCTAATTCCTCATCTATTCTGCTATGGGTATAACAATCTTCCTCTTCTCTAAAAAATAGTTTTAAGATTAATTGTACTTGTTCATTAGTTGCTTGAACTTTCATAGCTAAAAGGTCAATATCCTTAATTAATGGTTTTTCTTGGTCGTAATATAACCATAACAATTCAAGATATATACTTCTTTGTTCATGATTGAGAAAATTAGTATCTTTTTTAAAATCACCAATATGGTGTAGATAATAATTCAAAATAAATACTCCTCCGTATATAAGTTATAAAACACAGTTAAAGATTTTTTAACACATATTCAATCTGTATAGTTCTATAATTTGGAATTTCTCGATCTGGATGTTTTGCCCAATAAGCTACTGCTTGTGTTGATATATCAAGCGCTTTAGCTAATTCTCTACGGCTTCCGTTAAATTTTTGTACTGCTTCGTTATAGGTCATTATTTGTCCTTAATAAAAAAAATTAAAAAATACCCTGACATTTTTCTCGCTCATGCGTTTAGAGGATGTAGTCAGATTAATTAAGATTCTAATCGGTTACAAAATAGATTGCAAGTAATTTGAAAAAATATTTGCAAATACAATTTTTTTGTTATATAGTTTTATTGAAGTTAATAAATAAGGAGATAATAATTATGGAAGTACAATTTAATCAAGAACTAACATTTGAAGATAAGTATCGTAGCTTTGATGTTAATTTTGTAGTATCAGCAAATGTCCGAGAAGAAAAAGTTGTCGGATACCCTACAGAAGTTATTGTAGATATTTTAGATGTTGAGGTTAGTGATGCTCGTGATGTAACACCATTTGAAAATGGTCAGAGTGTTCTTAATGACCTTAATGAAGATGATGTAGAATTTCTTAAAGATCAAGCAGTAAAGGAGGCAGTCTAATGAGTGCATCTAAAGATCAATACATGGAGTCACTACAATTCGAGCTACATTGTGTAACCAATGCTATTCTTGAGCAAAACGAAATACAAGCAAATGCAATAGCTGGTATTAAACAAGATTTGCTAGAGTTGCATAATTACATATTGCAACAACAGCAGGAGAAAGAGAATGGCTAAGAAAAAAATTGATGATAGAGTAAAGGAAGTCCTGCAAAAGCAGGGCTTCGACTGGCAAGAGTGTTTGTGGGATTGTCATGGCACTTGGGTTATGTACCATAGATTTATTGAAATAGCCGCAGCACAAAACAATATTAAATATGAATTATCAGAAATAGAAACAAATTCTAAAGAAGGTATTGTAGTAATTAAATGTGTTGGATCATTAAAAGATAACACCGTAACAACATATGGTGAAGCTAGTCCTAAAAACAATAAGAACGCATACCCATATGCAATGGCAGAAAAGCGTGCAGTAGATAGAGCAGTTCTTAAGCTTTTAGGATTACATGGTTTTATTTACTCAGAAGATGAGATTGAGCATACAAAACCTGAACCAAAACCTCAACCAAAAAGACTCTCAAAAGAGGAAATAGAGGTTTATGTAAATGCAGCAAAAAGTTTAGATGAAAAAGATAAAGTAGCTTACTGGAAAAGTTTAAGTGCAATCGTTAGAGATCAAATAAGAGAATATACTGATGACCTCGCATCTAAGTAATACAAAACTTCGTAACTCAATCGTGACTGCTAGCCAAGCATGGTCGGCAGTCTACGAAAGACAAAAGTTATGGAGAGAAAAGACAGGTCGTGCAGAACCTTTTGAAGGTAATGAGATGACTGAATGGGGAAACGATCATGAGCATATAGCTCTTGCAGCGTTTGAAGATGAAATGAATGGTATTTGTCGTGCAGGTAATAAGCTTATAATTCATCCTGATAAACCTATTGGAGCTTCTCCAGATGGTTACTTAGGTGATATACCTGTAGAGATTAAATGTCCATTTACCCAAAAAATTTATCCAGAAATTCCAGAACGCTATAGATTTCAAATGCAGGTACAAATGTATGTAGTTGATGCTGAAGCGTGCTGGTTTTACATATGGACACCGCATGAAACTTCAAAAGAGTTGGTGTTATATGATGAAAAGTTTATAGATTGGTTCATACCGAAGGCGGAAGAGTTTGTCCAGTTTGTAAAAGATGATGTTGAACCTCCTAGATATTCTAGGAAACCTATTTATAATAAGGAGATAATATGAAAGTAGGATTAAATTTAAGTATTGATGTATCAAAAATTGTTAAAGATCGTTTGTATAAAGGTGCTAAAGGAACATATCTAAACTTGACCACATTTGTTGATCTAGACAAAAAAGACCAATATGACAACAATGGTTTTATTAGTCAAAGCGTTACTAAAGAAGAAAGATCTAATGGTGTTCAAACACCTATTCTAGGTAATGTAAGAGTAATGTATAAAGATGATGATGTACAATTATCTGATTCATTAAATGAGTTAGAAGAAGATGTGCCCTTCTAAAGTTGTTAGGTATGTCCCTACTAAAAATTTAAAATATCTTCCAGAAGGTAAATGTATGTTTTTAACTAAGTTTACTAAAAGAAAAGGAATGATAAAGGTAGAATTAGATTTAGATTGGGTTAGGGCTCATACAAATTTGTACAAAAAGTTAATGGGGAGATTATGAGTCTCCCTATTAATTACTTATTGCATACATACATTGTAACTTCAAAGCCGAAACGCATTTCTGTTGCTGATGGTTTTGTCCACATAATTATGTCTCCTTTCGTTGAGATTTGTAATGCTTGTATTACTGTTATCATTATACGCCTAAGGAATCAATAAGAGGAAAATGGAGAATTAGTTTATGGTAAGTAAAATCTTGAGTTATATTGTAGCATTAATTATACTTTTTTTAATTTTTGGTATAGGATTGTATTATTACGCATCTGAACCAATAGAATCAAAAGAAGTATTGTGTCACAAGGGTAAGTTAATACATAGGTTAGGTGATGATGGAACTGTGTATATCAAAATAAAAGGCGTGTCTTGTGTGTTTGAAAAAGGCATGATAATTATAGAGGAGCAGTTATGATAGGAACAGAAGTAATATTTAAAGATTATTTAAAAGCTATTATTTTAGATGCACTTCATTATGATAATCTTTGGGAAACTGATTATCCAATAGCACAATTATTCGATACTTATAGGTTATGGAATAGCAAACAAGATGTAGATGATTTTATAGATTTTTGTTATGAAGAAATTAAAGTTCTTTATAATCACAATGAAGTAGCTCAAGAATATTTTTTGGACTTATTAGGAGAATTAGAAAAATGAGTGACCCAATTAATCCAGACCACTATAAAAGAGGTGGTTTAGAAACAATAGAAATAATGAAAAAGAAACTTACTCCAGAAGAATTTAGAGGTAAGTGTAAAGGTGACCAATACAAATATCTTGATCGAAGAGGTTATAAAGTTGAAAAAGATGTTGATGAAGAAACTTGGTTAAGAAATTGCATACAAGAGTGTGATAAACAAAATTGGTATTGTGATGCAGAAAAGCAATCTTATCAAGAAAGACTTAATCAAATACTTGAACAAAAAGCAAGAAGACATGGGTCTCCAGTGATTGATGAGGATTGGATCGAAGACTCGTTGCATGACGAAAATTAAATTAGGAGGGCAGGTGTGCCACAAATGTAAACAACCTGCAAACACTTATGACAAGAAGAAATGGTGGTGTGGAAGAGACTTGTCAGCACATGGGATATGTAAGAATGATAACAAAAAGAATAGCGATTGATGGTTTATGGTTAGATCTACAATTTTTTCAAGAGGGTGATGGTGGAATAAGGGTTGAAGTTGAAAATCATATTACAGGTAAACGCTATAAAATGTTTCCAAATAATAAGGTGATATTTGCGGAGGAATAAACATGGATTTTAACGAAATATGTTTAGTTGCAATAGGTGGAATTTTTTTAATATTATTATTATAAAATGCTTGACAAGTTATTTGTATTATAAGATAATGTTTATGTGGTGATAATTAATTAGGAGAAAAAAATGAAACAAGAATTCAAAGTTTATCAAGTAAACCTATCAAGACCTGAACATGACCGTATCAATGAGTTTGGTCACGATGCAGTAGGTCGACACAGAAGAAACATTGACCTACATTTCAAAAGCAAAGCAGAGTTAGCTAAAGCTAACATCAGATACCAAGACTACAATCATGTCGCTGATATTTGGGCAGAAGATTTAGAAGATGTATTTGGTAAAGGTAACAACGCTTGGGATAATCCTGATGTTAAGATGCTCGCATCAATGCACAGTATCTCTGTTGGTGATGTTATTAAAAGCCCTAATCTTGCCAAAGATGAGTTTTATTTGGTTGAGAATTGTGGCTTTAGTAAGTTGCCTGATAGTTTCTACAAGTATGATCCTTCTATAGATGAAGCCGACTGGGAAAGAGACACTGAAGAGCAACCTAAGTACAATGTAGATCAGCGTTTAATTAATCAAGTAGAAAACAGAGACTAAGGAGATAATTATGTTTGAAGATTGGTTTTTTGTTTTGTTTGTTTTGGGCATCATTTGGATGCCCATCTTTATTGTTACAATAATAATAGAAGTGTTTTTTGAAGAAGATAATGATGAAAGTAAAATATATAAGAAGTAAAGTTGGCAAAGTTAAAAAGATTGACTTTGCATCATTTAAGGATTTGGAAAAATGGTTTCTAAAAAATATACACCTAAAGAAGAAGTCCAAAGTAATTGGAAAATCTATTTTGATTTGGTATTCCTAGTATTGTTTCTAATTGGTTTTTAGCTCTCATAGCTCTTTCGTCAGGGTTTTGACTAAGCAACCCATATTTTACTAAGTCTTCATTATTTATTTTATTTATTGGATCTAAAAATGAATCAATTCCACTCATTTCTCTATCCATTCTGTTATAAATCAAATCTCTTTTAAGACCAGCAGATGATTGAACATATTTGTTTTTTAAATACTCTGGTGTAGATAGTTTATCTGCTTTATGTCTTAAGTTATCATAAGCTGCTTTTGAGGCATCATTAATTTCAACAAAGTCTTTAGGGATGATTTGAACTTCTGCTGTTGTTCCTTTAGTGTTTCCTAATTGCACATGAACAGCACGATACCCATCTTTGTTTGTTGGATGACCGTACTTATCAAAGTAATTGTCTATAGATACCACATTAGCTTTTTTATCTAATTTATTCAATGTAGGTATTACATCTTCTGCTTTATCAACAACAATACGACCACCAACATAATCTGATATGTTTTGAGGATTTTTACCTGCATCTATTTTTAATTGCACTTTTTCTGGTAGTTTTGCTCTTGTGTAAACTTGTGCATTTTTTGGTGCAACATTACTTAATGTAGCTTGTAAGTCAGACTCATATGGTAAAAGATTTTTAGTTATATCTTCCATATTAGTATATTTATGATAATTTTTATTTAAAACATCTTCTGTTTTAGGTATATTAACATTATCTTGTTTAGCAAAAACTGAGTTAGCAATTTTGTCTGCATCTATTTTTTTTGCTGCTATTGCATTTTCAACAGCATTTCCTTTTCTAAATAAATCTAATCCTTTTTTACCTGCGTTAAAAAGTAATCCACTACCACCTAATAAAGATGCAGCACCAGCGCCTAAATCTAAAGCATCCATAGGATTTGGTGCAACTCCTTGTGATATATCTTTTAAGGCAACATCTGTATTGCCAATAAGAAAATTACCATAATCATTTAATGCAACTCCTTGTTGTGATACTGGAGTGCCTTTGGGAACAACTATGTCTGGTCTATATCCAGTTTGCGATGGAACAACCTCTATAGGCGGTAATTTATTTAATTGATTCTTGATAGTTTCAGTTCCTTTGCCAAGCAATCCTGCAAAGTCACGAAATCCTTGACCTATATATTGATATGGATGTGTTCCAATATTTAATCTTTCTTTTAATGTTGCCATTACTTATTTTCCCATATTAATTTTAACCAATATTTAAGTTTCTCTACACGATCTTTGTCTTGTAGTTTATTTAGCCATGCTTGGCGTTGCATAAGAGGCTTCTTAGAGAGATTTAGTGCTTCGCAATACCTTTGGTAGGTTTGACTGTAATTATCTGTTTCTGAGCCGTCTGGCAGTGTTATATTGCGTTTAGTCATCCAAATCTGGAATGTCAGCGTATATAGAGTCTATAACAATTTCAATAGACGATCCGTCAGATAAAAATAATGTCATAGTATCTTCACCGTAAGTAATAACTACCTCTTCAATCAATTTACCTGTCATTACTTCTGCTATTTCGTCTATATTCATATTTCTCCCTAAATGCTGATAGCGGACTCTAACTTTTTCATCTGTGGAATCTTTTTGTTGCTCCTCGACCATTTTCCGCAGTCGTTGCAGCGTAGCCTCTGATAAACGGTATTTGTATTGCAAGAAAAACCTCTTTTCTGTAAACTGCTACTACCACAGTTAGGACATACAACACCCTCTGTGAACCCATTGTGGTTTGGATGGTTTCTAATCCAAGATAACATCTTTTCATAGACCTTTTCCAACAATACAACATCTTGGATATTATATTTCTTCATCATATCCCAAGCCTGTTTATCTTTGTTCATGCACCGTATCCACAGTTCATGACCAATATGTTTAACTTTTTCACCTAAGCCTAATGCTTGAGCAACATAGTCAAGTTTATTACTAGGAAATTTAAACTTACTACGGCTAGTTCTTAATAGGTCTATCTCTCTGTAAGGTGATGGTGGAGTTAGTCCTAATAATAAAAACTCTTTATTTAAAGTAGGTATATCAAACTTTGTGCCATTGTAATGAATGACTGCATCAGCTTCATCTAATAGTTTGTAGATTTCTTTTACCATCTTCTTATGAGATGTTTCCATCATAGAACTAAAATAAACATCTTTTTGACCAAGCCATTTAGCAGCCCAACACATGACATAGCTAGACTCCATCAGTTGATTCAAACTAACATTCTGATTGTATAAACCCCAAACATGGGCTGTATTAGGAGATGTTTCTATATCAAGAAGTAATATTTTCAAAGGGTCGTGTCCCTTTCTTATCAATGATTAATGCCTGTTTACGAGGCTCTGTAGGATGAAATGATAAATGCACCCATCTACCATATTCAAGAATAACTTGGTCGTAGTTAATATTTGCCAATACTATAGCTTCAACAACACTATGGGGATTGCCGAAACTAGGACTAATAAAGTCAACCGCCAACCCTTTGCAGTGACTAGAAGTTCGCTTGCTTCCCAAATGATCGTTAAGAACATAACTGCGGTAACCACTACTAATAAGCATAGGAGCGTTAAGTATATCTCTGACATATTCTAATTCTTTTGCTAAAAATGTTAAATTATCAATGATTTCAACCGTAGGGGTATTATCAATACCTAACCTAATAGCCGTATCTGAATGTGTTAATTCTTCTAAACTAAAATGCGGTGACAACTTCATTTAGTCAACCCTTTTGTTTTTTCAAATGTGCGTAGTCCACCCAAGCCTAACATACCCATTAATACAGTCATTAAAGATCCCATATCAAATTGAGGTAATGCAGGCAACACAACATTAAACCACGCTGCCATGAATATTATAACTGGTGATAGTACAAAATGCCAAGCTAAAGCTACTCCGCATACCCATCCTATAAATGGTCTCCAGCCAGCTACCCATACGCTACGATGTTGTGCTTCTTCTTTATTTGTTTCTGCTTGCATCATATTAGCTTCATGAGCTTGTTTTTCTGCCATTGTGGCTATCTCATGAGCTAGTTTATTCTTTTGATCTTTATCTTCTATAAATTTATCAAGTATTGATGTAATTGGTGCTATTAATGCTGTCCAAACCATTATAGTTCCTTATAGTCAAATCCAAACTCTTTAGCTACTTGCTTGGATAGTTTATTAAAATCTTTATTATGTAGCTCGTATTGTTTGCCATCTAAATACAGTTTAAGGTGACACATTTCGTGAGCCATTGTTTTGAGAACAGTATCCAGATGATCGTGTCTAGCTTTAGAGATAGAAATGCAATGAGGCTCAGGCTCATACAATCCCATAACCTCTTTATCATTGATGACTACAAACTCTATTTTGCGAGATGATGGTAAGTTCCATTTATTAAATGGTTTTATCTGCACCAAATATTCATAAGTTGTCTGAAGAATATCTTCAGTTACTGTCATCGTCTTTAATAAAAAACTCTGTAGCTTTTACAACTTTATCTACACATTTATTAAGAATAATATGAAATAATCCTAATGTATAAAATATAAAAAATAAAATAGGAACACATATTAATCTAAAAAGTATAAATGCAATGTCATTTAGTATTTCAAGTATATTTTTCATTTGTCCATCCAATGACCAACAATAAATGCTATAACGGTTGCAACTGCACTAAAGAACCACATAGCAGCCCTTTTACCACCTCTAAACTCATCTAATGTACTTTTAATGTCATCAATAGATTTGTCCATTTTATCTACTTTATTCATAATATGGTCTATGTCTTTTTTCATATGATTTATTTCAGCAGAATGTACTGCTACTTTTTCTTGTACTTGTTCCACTAGAGTCCTTTCTTGGTGCGTTGTATAAGTTTATAGGAGGTAAATATAATGGTGTCCATATTGTCACATTTCATCCCTATTCAAAAGTAATCCTTGATAAGGTTGTGAAGTTTGAAATTTAGGAATAGGTGGTTGTTCAAACAATGGTTGATCTTTTAAAATATTAGTAATATCAAATTGTTTTGCCACATCTCTTGATATACCTATATCTTTAACAGATTTTGGAATAAAGGCTTTTGATAAGTTGCTTAATGATAACGCACCAGAACCAGAGTAATTTATTGCTGATCCTGCTGGAGCACCTTGTTCATAATTAGATACTCTTTGCAATCTTCTAATCTGATCTACCTCATCTGGACTAAATATAACATTGAGTTTATTACCTAACTTATTCATAGCTTGATTTAAACCTGCTGACGAAAGTTTGTCATTTTTAAACGCATTAGATTTAATCCAATTTAATGTGTTATTTTTAACAAGAACTTTAGATTCATCATCTAATACATCCATTAATCGTTTTACATTAGCTACTGAACCTTCTTTAGTTTCTCCAATAATAAACTTATTAAAAAACTGTTCTGATCCAAGTTGTTTTTCAAATGGTTTGTCCATTTCACCTAGTGCAGGTATTTTTTTCTGTAATTGTTTGTACTCATATGTTACTTTTTTAGCATTATTAAATGCTTCTAATGTTTCTTTGCCAAATTGTTGACCTTTAAGAAACTGTACATTTTCTAATTCATTACGAACTTCCATAAGTGCATTAACACGATTACCGTCTCCTGCTAACTTTGCTTTTCTTAAATCAGCAGCAACAATAGATTGAAATTCGTTTTTTTCTGCTATAGTAAATGTTTTATTATCTTTATATCTTGCTAAATCATCTGCTATTTCTTTAGGTAAATATCTTTGTTTAACTTTTAATTTATTAAGAATATTATTTGTAAAATTAGCGCCATCTAATAATGCTTCTTCACCGCCAATAGTTCTAGCATTGTTATACATATCATTAATAATTTCAGTTTTTTTATTATTAATTGTTTCTAATTTTGTAAATAACTCGTCACCAGCATCTTTAAAACCTTTACCGCTAGATGCACCTAAATCGTCAAATAGTTGATTAATAACTTGTTGGTTTTCCTGCTCTGCTGCTGCAAGTTTTTGTGCGTTCAGATCTTCACTATTAGCACCAATTTTTTGTAAGTTCTTTTCTCTAGTAACTTCTGAGGGTGTTTGTGTGATTCTTCCTTTAGTTGGTGTAAGACCTGTCATTCTGTAGTCTAATAACCTTTTAATTTGTGGCTCAGTAAGGTCAAAACCTCTTAATCTAGCCTCTACAATGTCTGCTGTTACAGAATTAAGTGTTCCTTGTTGTACATTAGCAAAAGCTTTATTGTTTTTAACAATATCATTAAGCTGTGTAGTAGCTGTTTTAGTTAGTTCTGCATTTGGTGCATTTCTAAATTCATTAACTCTGTATTTAATTTCCCTACCAGTATCTTTAACAAGTTTCGGTGTTTTTGCACCAGCTAAACCGCCTAATAATGAAGTTCCAAATTGTGCTGCTGTTTTAAAGCCACCAGCTTCTTCTGGAATAGTTTGATCTGCTAGTCCAAAACCTAAACCTGCACCCATAGAGCCAGATATTTGTTGAGGCAGTTGCGTAGTAAAACTTTTCTTTAACGCATCCATATAACCACCAGCTTTAGGTATTACTTTTGATGCTCCTGTGGCTAGTGCTTTTGTTGGAGATGCAAATTGTCCAATATTGTATTGATACTTTTCTGCTGTAGTTTCAGGTTGAGGCAATCCTAAAAAGTTTGATATGGGTTCAGCAATGTTTAAAGGCTGAACAGGTAAAGGTTTTTTCTCTTCATCTGGAACACCAATATTAGAATAGTATGTGGGAATATTCATACCTTCTCGTATAGGTGTTGCTACAAGATTGCCAAAATCCTCAAGCCCTTGTAGACCACCACGAGCTAAAGTGCCAACTTGTCTAGCCCCAGAGTATAACATAGGTTTTATAACACGCTCAGTAATAGGTTTTTGTGATTCAAGTTTAAATTGAGCCGCTTCTGGGTCTATTTGTGTAGATAGTAAATTTATAGCATCTTCAGAAAGATTATCAAAATCACCTTTAAGCAATAAATCTAAATCTTTTTCTGATAGATTGTCAATGTTTGGTGGCATAATCTTTCCTATTAAAATAGTCCTTTAAATTGTTTTTTAATTAACTCTAATTTTTGCTCTCTAGTTAATCCTTTTAATTGATCTTCAGTAACAACTGGTTTGTCTTTTTTAGTATAATCTTGTGGATTATAAAGTTGAGTATACTCAGGAATTTCTAAAGTTAATCCTTTAACATAATCTTTAGTTTTACCTTCTGTTAATGGTAAGAATTTTTCAACTTCTTTGTTATGAGTTTTAATATTTTCAGCAAGAATATCTTGTTGCACTTGCATAATTTTTTGCAATGCTTGTGGGTCATTTTCTAAGTTACCAAGAGATTGTTGCAATAATTTTTGTTGGTTTTCAGACGGTGTTGCATCCATTTTTTTCAACTGATTCTTCACTGGTTCAAATAGTAATGAGTTTAATGATTGTGCTGCTGCAATTTCATCTTCTTTAATATTTGTGCCAAAGTTATTATTAAAAAACTGTGCAATAGCAACTTTATCTTTTGCAAAAGAACCAGACAAATTGCCTGTTTGTTGAGCAACATTTTTAGCTTTTTCAAATAACATAATGTTTTGCGGTGCTGCTTTATTTGTTGTATATCCGCCAACTAAATCTTTACCAATATCTTTTTGTATTTGCTCGCTAAATGGCACAGTAGTATTGACATTGACTAATGGTTGATGTGTTGTCATTTTTTGTATTTGCTGGTCGTACAATTTTCTATTAGGGTCACCAGCTGGCAAAGCATCTCGTGATGCTATTAACTTATCTAAATCAGTCATCATGCTTCTTTTCAAACCTGCTAATTGTATAGCTTGTGATCCAGCTTGATTAAATACATTTTGACCCATACCATAACCTTGTAATCCAGCTTGTGCAAAATATGGTAATGCACTTCCGTAATTTTGATTTTTAGGTTGTGCAAGATAAGATAATCCTGCTGTTAATAACGCTGATTTGTTTGCTTGGTTTGTTAATAAATCTAATTGATTTTTATCTAAAAAACTTCCAGCAATTCCTTTATTCCACAAACTGTCTCCAAATAGTCCGCCTATCATATTTTTTCCTTATCTATAAAACATTCCATATCCACCAAACCCTTTTTGTCTTTCTGGGAATAATGAATACGGAGTATTAGGTTCAACAACTCCAATATTGCCTGTTGCCAAATCGGCATTATATCCATAATCTGCTGGACTTAACACATTTAATGGTTTATCTGGTGTTGGGTCTAAAGATGCTGGTTTAATGCCACCTGTTTGTGTAGGTGTAATTCCTGCTGTAGTAGGGTTAAGTAAGTTTTGAGCTGCTGAAGTACCTAAAAGTGTTGATCCTACTGGATCTTTTTGCACCATATTAGATATAAAATTACCACCGCTTGGATCATATCCACCGCTTGGTGTAACCATATCAATAGCACGATCAATACCAGTCATTGGAATTTGACCGCCAGCAGATGAACCAATTAATGCAGGATTTATGGTATTACCTGTTACTTCTAATGCGTTGTTGCCAAAAGCATATGGACTTGCTGTAGCGCCTGACATAGCACCTGCTCCACCTCCTGCTAATGCACCACCTACAGCACCAGTTTTAGCACCTTCTAATGCTAAACCTCCTAAGGTTGGTGTAGATGTTGCAACAGTTCCAGCTCCTGTTAAACCAGATCCTAAGCTAAATAAACCACCTTCTGTAAAACCAGAGCCTAATGCTCCTGATCCACCAAATGTTCCTCCACCAATACCACCAAGTAAAGCACCTTGTAATGGATTGCCACCTGTTGCCAAAGATGTAGCAGCTCCTATACCTGCGCCTATTAATACTGGAGCACCCATTACTTACCTCCTCCTGATGATTTAGTAGTAGATACTTGACCCATAGGAGCACCGTATGCAGCAGATAGGTAAGATTGTAGTTTAGTGTAAGGTTTGTTTTCTTCAAACTCAAATCTAGCAATATCTGACTCTAGTGCTTGTTTTTGGTAATTTTCTGCTGTTTGACCCACATTTAATAATTGTTGAATATCTGCATAGTCAGAAGCAGCCATTTGTGGAGCATTTGCAATAGCTCTTTCTTGTGCTGCTCTTTCATTTGCATAATTAGTATACATTAGCTCAGATGCTTTATTTGTTAATGTATCTGCAAGATTTTTAGATGCACGAGATTGTAAGTCAGCCATAGCACCAGAACCATAACGACCAGCTTGTGAGCTTTGAGATGCAATGTTTTTAAGAGCATCTTGAAATTGTGTAGTAGCAACTCCTGCTGCACCTTGTAGTGCGTTAGCAAAGTATGGGTTGAGACCTAAATTCTGACCTTGTATTGTAGCTAATTGCTGTTGTTGAGCAGCAGGTACTAATGGACTACCAGCTAATGCTCTTGTTTGTGCAGCCTGTAATGCAGACTGTGTTTGTTGGCTTGGGTCTACATAGGTTTGATATGGGTAATATTGTGGAGTATCTGATTGATATAATCCTTTTGCTTCTTGTAAACCATACTCAACAAAGGGTCTTACAGTAGGATCTAATTGGTTTTGTGTAGTTTGTGTACCACCGCCTCCACCGCCTTTAAATAGTTGTCTGCCCATTTTGCCATTGTCGATAGACTGGTTGCCATCTAACTCTGGGAAATAATCGTAAATCATAATTTATACTCCATTAGTGTATATTTAGGTTTCATGTTCCATTTCATTCGCCATAGCCTGACGATTGAATCTTTTGCAGTAGAACCTTGAACTTTAGTTCCACCGTTGTTTCTTACCCATGTTAGGAATTGACCCCAACATTTATGGTCTGTATATCCACCGATATAAGTGATATAAGCTACCTTATCGTTTGGATACATAACCCATTGGACTGTTAATGCTCCAAGACATTCTTCTTCTTTCATAACAAGAAGCAATACAGAATTACCTTGTGAGACAAATTGTTTTAACTGGTCTATAGTAAATTCACCGTTTCCAGTGTCTATAGCTCGTTGTAAGTGTTGTTCGGCAAGATGCCAGAATTGATGAATATGTGTTGTAGGAACTACAAATAGGTTAGTTTCCATAAGAGAAATCCTAAATATATACTACCCTATTATAACATACATAAACTGTAAATCGTTAGCATGACCACCGCCATGATTCCTATGTGTAATTGTAAAACTACCTTTATTTCTTGTGCTAACATACATATGAGGAATTTCTATTGCTGCATGGTCAGTTAAAGGCATAAACAAAATAAATGAATTAAACCCTGCTCGTTCATCATCAATTGTTGTAGATGTAGCACTGTCATTTAATTCCATCTCGCCTGTATTATTTGTTTTACCATTTAAAATTTGGTTAGTAATTTCTGCAATCTCACGAGTATCTGCATATTGTGGTTGTAGTCTTCTATATCTACTAACTGCCATTATCGGTTACCTTGTGGTTTAAAGTCTACATCGATAGAAGTTGCGTTTGTCCAGTTACCAGTAGGACTAATAGAGAAACGATGATAACGACCTGCACTACGAATACTTGCACGACCTTCTTGAGATGTAGTGACAGATGAACCAAACTGAATGTTATCGTCTAATTCTCGTCTTGATGCGACTTTAATAGTTGCACTACCATTATCTATTTGTGGTCTCACTAATGTTGCTACAGAGTTATATCCTACCTCTAGGTCAGGTGTAATCAATTCAGAATTGTATGTAGAACCTGTAAAGGTCACAATCTTTGCAGCTTTAAACCCTGCGAATAAGAACTTACCACCCACCCATAATCGGTCATCGAGTGATGCAGGAATAGTTTCTAAATTAGTATATCCTAATACTGCTTCTAAACCTTCTAATGTATAACCTGTTGTAGTAATACTACCTACACCTGTGGTGG
>Ga0208161_1000667_pt1 | contig 19221 bp, 25 predicted proteins | sample CB_VirMetaG_3_FD_184538 | JGI IMG/M metagenome (GOLD analysis project Ga0208161, IMG submission 184538) | Freshwater to marine saline gradient viral communities from Chesapeake Bay - CB_1508_1S Viral MetaG (SPAdes) (version 4) | ecosystem: Environmental > Aquatic > Marine > Coastal | place: USA...
TGTTTTAGTAGGGCTTGCAACACTCGTGTACTTATTTAGCACGATCAAACTAAGATTTAGCACAAGGAATTAACATGACACAGACTCCGTGGGGACCTACAGGATACGTTACCTATAAGCGTACTTATGCTCGTGATATAACAAAGAACAAGAAAGAAGAATGGGTAGATACTGTTGAGCGTTGTGTTGAAGCAACCAATAAACAGCTCCATTGTAATTTCACTGGTGCTGAGATGGACGAGATTAAAGACATCATGCTGTCCCTCAAAGGAACAGTTGCTGGTCGTTTTTTATGGCAGCTTGGTACTCGTACTGTTAATCAACTTGGTCTCCCTTCTCTACAGAACTGTGCTGCAGTTGTTGTCAATGAGCCTGTTCGCCCCTTCACTTGGACCTTCGAGAAACTGATGCTTGGTTGCGGTGTTGGTTTTAACATTCAGAAAGAAAATGTATATCAACTTCCCAAAGTAAAGAAGAAAATCAAGATCATCCGTATGGATGAGAACGATGCTGAATTTATTGTTCCTGATTCTCGTGAGGGTTGGGTAAAACTTTTAAGTAAAACACTAAAGGCTGCTTTCTACACTGGCGAAGGGTTCACTTATGCCACTCATCTGATTCGTGCTAAGGGTCTCCCCATCAAAGGCTTCGGTGGTACCGCTTCTGGTTCAGAGATTCTTGTAGAAGGTATCAACAACATTGTATCTGTACTTAATGGCCGTGCCGGTAAGAAGCTACGTCCTATTGATGTGTTAGATATTATGAATATTATTGGTAGTATTGTAGTTGCTGGTAATGTCCGTAGATCAGCACTGCTTGCACTTGGTGATGCAGACGATATTGAATACCTTCGTGCTAAACGTTGGGATCTTTTTGATATTCCAAATTGGCGTGCCATGTCTAATAACAGTGTTGTGTGTGATGATATTTCTCAACTCCCCGAAGAGTTTTGGGAAGGTTACAAAGGTAATGGTGAACCATATGGTTTGATTAATCTTGCGGCCTCTCGCCGTATGGGACGTACAGGTGAGACTCAGTATCCAGATCCTGACGTAGAGATTTATAACCCCTGTGCAGAACAGTCTTTGGTTAATTATGAAACCTGTTGTCTTGCTGAAATGTATCTACCTAACATTACCAGCTTTGATGAATTGATGAAGGTTGCTACTTATCTGTACCGGATTAATAAACATAGTCTTGCTCTTCCTGATGTATCTTCTATTGAGACACAGAAGATTGTGAACAAGAACATGCGTATGGGTATTGGTGTTACTGGATACCTACAAGCTACAGAAGAACAACGTGGATGGTTGAAGGATGCTTATCCTTTGTTACGTCAATTCGATAGAGAGTACAGTGCTTCCAATGGTTTTAATCCAAGCATCAAGATGACTACGGTAAAGCCAAGCGGTACTCTGTCTCTGCTTGCTGGTGTTACTCCGGGAGCACATCCGGGATACAGTCAGTACTTTATTCGCCGTATTCGTATGGCTGCAAATCTAGATCTTGTGGACATTTGCCGCCAACATGGATACCATATTGAGTATCTGAAGAACTTTGATGGTACTGAGGATCACAACACTGTAATCGTAAGCTTCCCATGTGCTTATCCTGATGGTACAAAGGTAGCTGCAGACATGACTGCAGTAGATCAATTAAATGTTATCAAACGTCTTCAGGAAGAATGGTCTGACAATTCTGTATCTGTTACGATCTATTATCGTAAAGAAGAATTGAATGATATTCGTGACTGGTTGAAAGATAACTACATTAATGTTAAGTCTGTATCTTTCTTGCTACATTCTGATCATGGTTTTGAGCAAGCACCTTACGAAGAAATTACTAAGGAGCAATATGAAGAGATGGCTTCTAAAGTAACCCCTATTACCAGTGTTGGTAATCTTTCTATGGAAGATCTAGACATCCAAGACTGTGAAGGCGGAGCATGTCCTGTAAGGTGATCTATACAGATGAAGTAAGAATGGTGGTGTCATCCTCTGGGTGGCATCACCTTCAAAGAAAGAAAATAAAATATTCAGATACCTATTACAAAGAAGAGTGGATAGACTATTGGAATACAAAACCTGTTCTAAGTGTAGAGAAGAAAAGGAAATAACTTCTTTTTATAAAAGAGGTGGAAAGCGTTCTGATTACAATCATGAATGTAAATCCTGTTCGTCTCAAAGAAATAAAGAAGCTTACTTAAAAAATAAAGATAAAATAAAAGAAAGAAACATTAAATGGAAAAAAGAAAACAAAGGTATTGTAAATTCTCACACAGCTAAAAGAAAAGCAACTAAGTTAAATGCTACTCCTGCTTGGGCGAATGAAGAAACTATAAAAAATATTTATAAAGTAGCAAAGAAAAGAGGGCAACATGTAGACCATATTGTACCTTTAATTAATTCTACTGTGTGTGGATTACACTGCGAAGATAACTTACAACTGTTAGATCCTATTGATAACCTAACAAAAGGAAATAGGTTATATGAAACCAGTCATAATTAAATGGGTTGACATTACCTCTGATATGGTTTGGAATAATAAACCACCTCCATTAAAATGCATGGAGTTTCAGACTATTGGATTTCTGATCGAAGAAGGAAAGGATTCAATCAGTATTTGTGATACCGATCCCGGATTAGGAAACAGATGTATTTTTCCGAAAGGTTGTGTAAAAGAGATAATTGAATTGACACCTATTAAAGGAAAGAAGAATGGGACTCTTAAGAAATAATGATATTGTTTACTGCTCATCGGAAGATTGCATAAACGAAACTTGTGAGCGTAATCAAAACTTTAATATGGATTGGGGTTCCTTTTCTGGAAACTTTGGTGTAACTTTAGTGGAGTCGGACTTCTGGAAAGACTGTCCGGAATACCTACCACTAGAGGTAGACTATGAATCATATGACGATGACATGGAGCCTAGTAATGATTGATGTAGACACAGCATTTGAAAAGTGGGCAGACCAACAGGACTCAGACCTCACTGGTCCAGTCCGTAAGGGTGTGTTCGAAGTATTTAAGGATGGATACGAAGCAGGTATGATTGATTCGTTGAAGTCCGTTGTGGATTCTGAAGACTGATTTCTTTTAATGGTCGTGCGTTCTCAGGGTTAGTCTTCAGATTGGTGCTGAGCACACACCTAAAACTGCTCACTTATTTTGGAACCATCACCATGAATAAAAAAGATCTTAGTGTTTTTGAGTTAGAACAATCACTCTTTGAGTGTTGGCATACCAAAGAAGATCTAGAGAATTTGTATCATCGAATGGATGCAATGACTCAGGATCAGATAGCTAACTATCTTCTCGGTCTGATTGAGATTCACAATACTCGATGTGAAAAGACCTTCGACATCTACGAAACACTACTACAACAAAGGAAATTAAAGTATGGCTAAAGGTAAAACATCCAGTAAGAGTAATCAAGAACACTATAAGCAGTATGATTACCATAAGAACCGTACTGCTCGTCTAGAGAAACTAGCCAAAGCCCAACCTAATAATCAACAGATACAAGCAGCACTGAAGAACATTCACTATCGCCGCCAGACACCTAAGCTAAAGGCATGGACTCCTCATAAGAAAGAGATGGCTGAGATGAATGCACTAGCTAACCGTAACATTCCTATGCAGGCACAGCCTAAGCTTGGGTATGCTGAAGAATTAAAGAGAGCAATGAAGGATGCTTGAGAAATTAATTCTTGCTGGTGTATTGTGGAACTCAACCCTACAAACCATATGGTTTATTAAATGGAGACGTACATTATGAGTAACTCAGAATACTCCGTAGAGATTCTAGACCATGAAGATGGGTGTCCATACAGCAATGAAGATTGGGATGAAGATCGCATGAATGTGATCGGACAGAATGGTAATACAGGCGAGCACTACTCGGAGACTAGTATGAATATTAATGACGTGAACAATAGCTGGAAAGAGAATCATCCTGAACCACAGTGGGCTGACGAAGAATCCAGCCAGTACACCGTGGAACTGATGAAGAAGTTTCATGAGGAACTAAAGCGTAAGGATGCACTGAATGCACTGGTAAAGGAAGCTCAGGAGATGGGCCTTTACAATTAATCGCCCTCAGCTTTACAATTAATTGAAGAGATTAAGTGATTGATTTCATTCCCGTTCGGGAAGATCTAACCAATTTTGGTTAGGTTTCTCCTCAAATTTACCCGATCGGGAATAGCATATATCGGACATTTTGTAGGACATTGCCTGAAATGTGCAACGAATTGTGCAACGAAACGAAAAGAAATATGTCATAAAAATCAATGAGTTTCTGATAAACACGCAACGAATTGTGCAACGAAAACCGGCCATTAAACCGGCCATGGGGTACCCAATCTGGGAACGATCGTACCCACAAACAGTTACAGGGGTTGACTCTTCCATAAGACTCTGCTAATATACTAGTACATTCACACTTTATGGGAGTTTCAACATGAAATCTATTATTGCTTTTGTTCTCGGTGCTACGATTGTAGGTGTTTCTTCTGGCGTAATTGCTCAGGAGACAAACAGCTACGGTTATGGTAATATGTATGGTAATGGTGCTGCGTACGGTAACGCACAAGGCACTGGTAAATTCAAGATGTCTATCGAAGCAGAAGGTTCTGCATCTATGGACGGTGCTTCTGAAGTAGAAGGCAACGCCCAGCAGATCATGGACGGTACTCGTTACTATGGTATTCGTCATGACCGTTACCTTCAGACTTCTTGTGTACTAGACAAAGACTCAGAGGTGGATACCTTCCTTCAAGAAAATGGATACTGGTCAGCCTAATTATCTACTAGCTTCTAGTACCGAAACTCATGGGGCGGCGAGAGGAATCTTGCCGCTTCATGCTTTATACCCTGTGATTTCTGTACCGTGGTATAAACAAATTAATATTAATGGTAACTACAACCAGCGTCTGACTCATGCGATGGATAGCATCCACGAGAAGGGCATGGTTAATCCTGTTGTGGTTCTCATCACAACTGCAGCCGAGTGGCAACAACGCTATGAGGCTTCTGTAAAGGGTTCTAATGGCCGTGAATTCATGATGCCTCCCAATATCGATGGGGAGATTTATCAGGTCATGTGCGGCTGTAAGAGGCTGTACATTGCAAAGATGGATGGCTACACCCACATCGATTGTCTAATAACTAAAGATCTAGATTTAGTTTCTAATATCTGCAAGCAGCAGAGACTATCCAGAAAACTTATTGACAAATAATAATACCTATAGTATTCTCTAGTCCTCACCACCGCTTCGCTCAAGAAGCGTTGCTTCATGCACCAAATGAGGATGATTATTATGAGCGTTATTATCGAAGGTCCACGCTACAAGATTCTGGAAAATGAACCCATAGAGCCTACCTATACAATTCAGATTAATCCTAATTGTGATACTGAGTTTGTCATTGAGGATCAGATGGGTAGATCACTCCCTATGATTCTTGCTTGTCTCGATGATCTGATCGAAGACTTGAATAAGTTTTATGTAGCTTATCAGTCACAGATTCGTGATGACATTAATCGTTTTCAAGAATACAGAGTTTAAGAATATCTGCTCGTAGCTCAACTGGATAGAGCACCGACCTTCTAAGCCGGTGGTTACAGGTTCGAATCCTGTCGAGCAGGCCACATTGGAGATAATATGGAACCATTGAGAATCTTTATTGGTTATGATCCTAAAGAAGCAGTAGCATTCAGTGTACTAGCACACAGTATTCAAGTGCGTGCATCAGTACCTGTAAGTATCACACCCATCATGCTCAGTCAAGTGGGTTGCTTTCACAACCGTATCAGAGATCCTAAACAGTCTACTGATTTTAGTTTCTCTAGATTCCTTACTCCATATCTCTCTGGCTACAAAGGCTGGAGTCTCTTTATGGATTGTGATATGCTTGTGCTGGATGATATTGCTAAGGTATTCGCCAGAGCCAATGATGATTATGCAGTCATGTGTGTTAAGCATGACCACAAACCTAAGAACACTACCAAGTTTCTCGGTGCTCTACAGACACAGTATGAGAAGAAGAACTGGTCTAGTTTTATGCTGATGAATAATGAGAAGTGTACTGCACTCACACCAGACTATGTAGAGACTGCCACTGGTCTTGAGCTGCACCAGTTTAAATGGCTTGGTGATGATGCACTCATCGGTGATCTACCACATGAGTGGAACTGTCTGGTTGGTTATGATGATTGTTATGGTGCCAAGTGCCTACACTACACAGAGGGTGGTCCATACTTCGATGACTATGGTGATGTATCCCATGCAGCAGACTGGTACATCGAGAAGAACAGAATGGAAACAGTGAGTACTAGACTGTGACAGTTATTACTGAAGAGTACAGGAAGATGCAACAAGACCTGCATAAGAATCCAATGTATGGAGTAATGTCTAAACAGTACTCAGGACTTATTGAACAAGTTATGAGAGAGAATGCACTAGACACTCTATCAGATTATGGAGCAGGTAAGCAGAGACTATATGAGTCTATGCAAACTAAACCAAAAGAATATTATCCTTATGATCCTGCCTTTCCAGAATATGGAGAAGCAAAGTCTGCAGATCTTGTAGCTTGCATTGATGTTCTTGAACACATTGAGCCAGACTTGTTGGAGAATGTGTTGCTTGATCTAAAAAGAATCACACAACGTTTTGGATTCTTTACTGTACACACTGGACCAGCGGGGAAGATTTTATCAGATGGTCGTAATGCTCACTTAATTCAAGAACCAAAAGAATGGTGGCTCTCTCGCTTAAAGAAACTATTTGATGTACACGCACATGCAGATAAGGGTGCTGGTTTCTGGGTTGTGGTTACTAAAAAGGAATAATAATAATGACAAAAGAATGTAATACTGAAGCGGTACTGGCTGGATTAAAATTTCTAATTAATAAAGATGGTCAGATTTATTCTGAGATTTGTGGACTACCACCAGAAAAGGTAGCGGATGTCTTTAAAAATAAAGATACACGATATATGATGTCTTTACTTATTGGTGAGGCAAGAGAACAATTCAAAGATACCATTGAATCCATTGAGAAATTACTAGGACAAATGCGATGAAGAAACTACACTCACGTAGAACTTATCCCGGACAAGTGTCCTTACCAATACATAGACTCTATCCTATATCCAACCGCAGCCAGCATACGAATCTAGAAGAGATTACCAAGGCTGTCTATAACAATGGTATGGAGTGGCCTATCATTGGGTGGGAGATTGAAGTACAGGATTGGGCAGAGGAAGCTAAGCGTAACAATCTAATCTTACCACCGCCGCAGGAGCTGTCACATAACTCGTTTATTATTCAGATCCGTTGTGGTAACAAGCGTCTGAGATACGCAAAAGATCTCGGCTACACCCACATTGACTGTTATATTGCACAGTCGCTTGATGAGGTAGCCGAGAAGATGAAGGAACAGCAGGATTGGTACAAGAAGTACAAGCACTTACAGTTTTAGTTTGTCCATCTGTTCTTTAGTATCAGTATCTTTACCAATAACAGAGGCTCCCACTGCAGCTCGTCCTATATCCTTACCAGTAATCTGAGAACGAGTAGATAATATTTGATTAATAATATCTCTTTGCCATTCTGGTACTGCGGCATTCTTTTCTAGGAGCCTAGCTTTAGCATCCGTTTTTACTTCTTTTAGATTTAAGGGTGTTTCTGTTGGCTTAGTTTTAGGTGTTTTACTTGTTACCTTTGACATCTTGTAAATGTTAGTTTGTGATGCTGGAGTAACGGTAATCAAACGCTTACCACCCGGTGGTTTAAAACCAAACATGTCATGCTCATCTGACACTACATAATTAAAATCACCAGTCTTAGCGTTTAGCTTACCAACAACATTGACACCACCTTCTGCATAACTGCTAGACTTCATAGAGAAAGTAACCCATACATCGTCACCTTCTACTTTCTTAACACCCATACCTGCATTTTTTAAATTATCTGCAAGCTCTTTTGGATCTCTTGTTGATTGTCCTACCTCAGTAAGAGTTTTGTATTTGTCTGTCTTACGCATATCGGAACTGAAGTCACCAGCACCACCCTTAACTACAGTAGGTCTCACAACCATCTGAATATCTTCGCCTTTCTTAAGACCCCACGCTTTTCCAAGATGTTCATGAACAGTATCTAAATCTGTTTTGGTCATGCCATTTCTTACATTAGAATAATCACCAATAAGATCAATATTGTTTCTATTATATGTAGTAATTTCTTTATTTACATTCTCCATCCATCTATTAAGAAGAGGAGAATCATAACCAACTTGTTTGGCTAGATTTGCATTGTAAGTTAGCTGTCCAGTAATTACTTTAGTTGCTGTATTCACTGCTTTCTTTTCTTCAACAGTAAGATTTTTCTTACCGGCATATTTATTAAGCACATCTACATTACGTTGAACAACATCTCTAGTCATTCCCGGAATGCCAAGTTTCATAACATCAGCTAAACGTTGTGGGTTTGTAACAGTCTTAGCAGCAGACACCGCAGCCTGACCAGCACCTTTAGTTGCAGAAGCTACCTGACCCACAGGACCAGAATAGAATCCCGGCAATTCATTTGGAGCTTCACCCAGTAGTCCTTTATATAATTGCTTACCGCTTTTAATTGGTTTAAGTGCCCATCCACCAAGAGCCAAAGTTGGATCAGCTAAGAAACCAAGTACTTCTTCTTCGGTAGATTGGGCTGGAATATCTTTAACGCCAAACAAATCTTCTGCTGTCTTCTGCATTTTTTTAGTTGTTGGAGTCCAGTCGTATTCTTTCTCATCGCCAGTCAATACAGCTTTGGTCGATTGATAAATGCCCTTACCCAAATCACCAGTCGCTACATCTGCAGCCAATCCCGGAAGAAATGTAGCAGCAGCAATTGTATTTTTAGCTGCTTGACTAGCCAGATATTCAGGACGAACAGAACTTGAAGTGTCTATACCTTCAGTAGAGACAGATTCAGGATCACGATCAGCTTCCTCATCCGTTACAGAGCCACCCTCAGCGTACCTATTTTGAGTACGAAGGTACCCACCTTTGCGGAATAACTGGCGAGACTGATCGAGCATGCCGCCTTTAGCAAAGCCAGCAGCATTAAGTTCTTCTTCTAATTTCTTTTCTGCAAACTCTTCTTTACCGCCCATGCCGTGTTCATAAAGAAGTCTACCGACAATTGGAAGGCTCTTAACGCTTTTACCTTTTACTTCTACTTCTGGATCATATGTAGATACAATTAAATCTTTAATGTCCTGAATCATACCATCCCAGATATTTACTGGTGGTAGAGCAAGTTGTGCTGTAGTTTCTACTGGTTTCTCAGTCATCTTTGTTGCTGTATATCTACCGATACCAGCCATACGCCAGAAGTTTTCTATAACAGAATCTTCCATGTCGTATTCACGACCACTCATCCAAGACTTTACAGCATCAGAAGTCATACCACCAGCTTGGAAAGCGGCCATATACTTCGCTGCATTCTTAACACCTTCCATTCTACTACCGGGAGTTTTGATTTGCTGAACAACATCCCTACGAATAATATCAAGCTGCTTAATAGTAAAGGTCTTAAGCATGTACATGATACGGCCTTGATTCATTTTAAGATATTTTTCAGGCATCTCTGATAGAGATACTGGCTGCATGTCTGATAAATCATGCCACAGTAACATCTTAACATCATCAGATACCTTACCAGTCTGTAAATCAGACATCAGGTTATCAACATCATCACCAAAAGCAACCTTCCACTTCTCTCTAAATTGAGCAGCTTTCTTAGGATCTTTTACTTGATTGGTATATTTGATCAAGGAACTATTAAGAATAGTTTCTTTACCGATACGATCAACACCCCGGAAACCAGTCCATTTAAAAGTAAAGTTCAGTGCTTTATTTAATCCTGACTTACTAGCAAACTCTTCTGCAATTTCAGTAAAGCCGTAATCATCCAAACGGATTTTATTCTTTTCCAAGAAAGACTGGATGACTGGCTTGATTCCATTCTTATATGTAGCCAAGAAAGTATCGCCAATCTGCGTAGCAGCAGATAGAGGATTACCAAGAGTCTCCATATAGAGAACATCTTTAACCAATTGAGTACCCGGACCAGTACCAATCTCACCCTCATTGAAACGTACACGAAGAAGATTCTTTAACTCATCAATACGGTTCTTATCGATATTGCCAAGTTCTTTTTCTTTTGCAATTAGACCACCAATGGAATCTTCAATATTGGTTGTTCCTAATTTATTCTTCTGATAACCACCACCAAAGAACTTACGCTTTTCGATTTCATTGATAGTCTTACGAATGTAATGCTGCAGAGATTCTTCTGGAGATGCATAGAACTGCATCAGCTCTTCTGGAATTTCTTCAATTTTACGTTGTTGAGTAAAACCAATCTTCTTAAAGTCTACACCGATTGGAATGCCACGGATATATTTATTTATGATGTCCCCTTCCTCAGAAGAAGTCAGGGCAGATCCTTTCTTCTTAGCCGCTGCAGACATTAGTTCTTCTAGAACATCAGCCTGTTCAGTACCGAGTTGATTCTTAAGGCCATCATAATCTTTAATGAATCTTGGAAAATAGTTTTCAGTGAATCCAATATCAATACCAGATTCTTTTGCTTCTTTGTAAATATCATCGAGTACACTTTTAACAGTATTAAACTGTCCGAGCATCTCACGATTGCCACTGGCTTTGATTGCAGACTCTACACCGTCAAAGTTACCATTCAACAAAGCACGATCAACAGATTGTTTTACGTCATTAGGAAGAGAAGTAAGGTTTTCTAAAAATGGTTTTACTTCTGTGTTGATATTATGTAGACGAGAGTGCTGATTATAATCAAGCTTACGCAGACGATGCCAGATAGGAACACTTACTTTTTTAACACGAGTACTAAGAACACCAAGAATCTCATCCACTGTAGAAGAGAAGCGTCCTCTTGACTTCATTGGGGCTGTTCCAGTCTGATTGAAACGGACTAAATCAATGTAAAGCTGAGCCTCTTCCTGTTTAGGGATATAAATTTTTCTTTCTGCTTTATCTACAAATTTCTGAACTGTGTCATCTGTAACACGGAAAGTTTTATTAGCATAATCAAAAGCAGAACGAGTATCTTCACCGATAGCCATACGCTCATAGATTACATTCTGATATGCTTCTACAAAACTGCTTGCTTCTTTTTCACTGGCCTTTAATGCATTATCTGCAAACTTTGCTGCTACTTTATCACCAGCCCACTTAACTACAGGGCCTAGAACAACACCAGCACCAGTATACATTGCAGTGGTAGATGGATTAATCTCACCTTCTTGTGCAAGACCTTCACTTGCACCATAGGCAAATCCAGTTATGCCACCTAAAGCGGTTGCAGATTTATAAGTACGGCCTAATGGAGTAAGAGAAGAAGGACCTGCAGCACCACCTACTAAGGAACCAACAGCCTCACCCCAAGTACGATCAGTCTGTCCTTCGAACTCAGGATACTTCTGAGCAATGTAGTCTTTCTTTAGTTGTTGAATTCTCTCTCTACGCTCATCTTCCGTAAGAGCCATGAAGTCTTGACCATAAGCTTCTTCAGGAGAAATGTATGGGCCTTCACCACCCCACAGAGGAGCAATGAGCTTGAGACCACTAAAGTCATAACGACCCATTGGGTATTTAGACTCAAGCCAATCACCAAAATTCTCTTCTAGAGTAGGGGTTTTTTCATAACCACGCATAAACCCACGAGAGAATGTACGCTCATCACCACCAAGCAACTGTTTCTTTTCTTCGTCACTTAGTTCTTTAACATACGGCTCATCGCTAAATAAATTATCTATCTCGCTTTCTTTTTCTTCTGGGAATAAATTAGAAACATCATCACCACCCGCTCTAATGGGAGCTGTTTTAGTTGGTGATTTTGTTTCTTCTTCTGGAAAAAGATTATCTAGATCGATAGCATTTGGATTCATTGCTGTGCCGCCCTCATTCTCAGCTCTCTGATTCTAGTAATAATTTGTCTCGGAGACTTGCCCGGATTTTTCTTCATAGCCATACGTAGAGTCGGGAGATCAATTGATCCTGCTGGATCGTAAGTATAGTTGTCCTCCAAGAGATCAGGCATATATGTATCTTGTTTAGCAATAGCACCTACATCTGGAAGCAACATGAGTTCAGCTACGTTTCTAGCTTCCCCTGTTCCGAGACCAAACTCAGAACGGATGTTTCTAGTCATATCTGTAAGATCAAACATATAATCTGCTTCGTTCTCAATCGTACCGTTGTATGGATCAGTCTTAAGATAAGCAGTAATTGATTTACCCATATCTCTCATACTGATGTCAGGTTGTTTCTCAATGGCACGCTCTGCCCGGATTTCTTCAACACCAGACGGACGACCAAGAACATAGTTAAGTTTATTAACCATACGACCAGTAACAGGACTAACTTGAAGATTGTCCAATTCCAATGCTTTTTGTTCTGCTTCCTTTGGATCAAGAGTTGGGTCCATTTCCATCAGAAGATTAGCTACTGAGCCACGATTACGCATCTCTGCAGTAGGATCTGCAGCATACAGAGAACTATAATCTACTGCTTCAGTTTCAGGAACAGTCATATCTACAGCGGCTGGAGCAGCCTCAACTTTTGCAGCAGTAATAGGGGCCGCTTCAGTTTGTTCCGGAAGCTGTTGTGGAGTAACACCCTCAAGACTATAGCCTGTGTCGATGGGATATGCTTGAGCCGGAATAGAAGTTTCTTGGATTCTCTGTGGTCTCTTCTCCATCAGTATTTTCATCTGCTCATCACCACCACGAACTGCAGTTACTTCAGAAGCAGGCTCACCTTTTTGTCTACTGACCACCTTACGAAAAGCATCAGCCAAATAATTCTGAGCTACAGGAGCATCTGTTTCTTTAAGCATTACATCGTAATCAAAAATAGGCTCTTCACCTATTTCATAAACAGACTCTGGAATTTTAAAATTTGGATTAGCCGCTGCAAATTTATATGCTTTATCTGCATCAATACCTTTATTCATCATAAATGTAGCAACACGATCAACACCCGGAGCTGTAGATTCTAATGCTTGTAGTTTTGCTTGAGCCTCTAAGTGTTTTTCATACTGAAGCTTATGCTTAGTCTTAGCCATTTCAAGTTTATTATCTTGAAGAGCTTTGAATCTTTCATCCAATAATTTCTGTCTACGCTCTTGAGACTCATTAGCACCCTTCATTACTCCGGTGCCAAAGGCCATAGCGACATCACCAAAACTAAGAGCCATGTTACATTTCTCCTTCTGCTTCGGACATTACCGGAGCATTTTCAATTTTAGACAAAAGAGAATCAGGAATAACCTCTGAAGGTTGCTTCAATAATTTAGGTTGAGGCTGCATTCTCTTGATGTCATCTTCAAGAAGTTGTGCTGCTTCTTCATCCGTCATATCATCTTCTTCACCATCATAAACAGTATATTCAAAGATACCGTTGTGTTCAGCCAGTGCAATAAGAAGATACAACATAGGCTCTACCATGAGCAGCATCAAGTCTGTATTCCACTTGCCACGCATGTAACCACCAAACAAAATTGTTTGAACCATCATATCTAATGGGGTCTGCTCACGAATAGAATCTAGCAAATCCACATACACTTCACCATCTGTGATGTTTAAGAAGGTTTCTTGTAGGGCTTCTGTAACATCAGTAAACTCAGGAGGCTGTTCCCAAGGTTTAGGCGTATTGGGATCAGAAGTTAAACCTTCTCCCGGAATAGGAGCATCGAAAGGATCAGTACCCTGTTGTTCAAACAAATCATATGTATCCATTATGCAATACTCCATCCTTTACGTGCTTTCTCACGGGCAAGTTCTGCCTGTCTTTCTGCTTGAGATACCAATAAACCCTGATGTTGACGAATAACATCAGTAAACCCTAGAGTACCACCAGCACCGCCTACAGCTCCAGCGGAGGCAAGTGAAAGATCACCAGCTTCTACTGAAGTTGTGTATGGGAATGCTGCTTTAGTGGCTTCTTGTCCACTACCACCAAGTAGACTCTTACCAATACCCTTAGCTAGTTTCTTTAATGTATCATCTTCTTTAGGTTGTTGTTGAGTAGTTTGCATCTGCATGCGTTGTGCCATAGCTTCTGGAGTAGTACCCATTGTAGTAGCTGCACCTACATTGTAAGTGGCTTGCTGCTTCATACCTTCAGCCCATTGTTGTGGAGTATATACGTTTGATGCAGTTAGTGGATCAGTAACCTGAGCGTATTGATATTCCAACCAATTTGCTTTTTCCAAAGGACTATCAAACATAGCCATTTCTTCACTAAGTAAAGTAGGATCATATCCAGTTTTCATCAACTCATTATACAAACGTCCAGTTTTAATATTAGCAAAATTATCTACAGGTTTTAATGTAGTATCTGGAACAAGATTACTATAATAAGAATCCTGAGCTGCTTGTACATCTGCTCCCCAATCAGTATTAATTGCCTGAGTTTTAGGACTAAACGGTTGATCAGTACCTGCTACGTACATTTCATCAACTACTTCTACCGAAGGAACAGTTGACTGTGATTTAATAAGAGCCTCTTCATAAGACATATTAGGATTATCTGTCATCAACTTATCGGCTTGTACGTGTTGAGCCGTACCCGTAGTAATATCAGTAGTGCCGTTACCAGTCAGGAAGTTACTTACTTTATTGGTAAAGTTACTGAAGTCTGTCTTAGCCTGTGAGAGACCAGCCTTAAAGCCCTCCATACCAGTAAGCCCACCAGTAATACTATTCTTCATAGCTTCTGAGCTTGCAAATGAAAACCCTTCAGACAAACTACCAGCAGACATAGCACCCTTGGCTACATCACCAAGATAAGAACCAGCACCAGCCATTACACCGCCCATAGCGGCTGCTTTGAGATCGCCACCGGAAGTAAGGAAACCAGTCAAGGCACCTGTAGCCACCTTCGCTGCAAAGGTACTGGTGAATCCAAGTCCAGATGCAAGTGATGCACCAAATGCTTGGAAGCCGGGGATTGCCATAAGTGCAATACTAGCAAGTGGTCCGAGCTTAGCAGAAATCTTGCCGATGCCTTTAACAATTGACTTGCCTACCTTAACAACACTCTTGGCTACTTTCTTAACCACATTTGTTACAGTACTGGCTACCTTTTTGACAACCTTAGTAACAGACTTAACTGTTTTCTTGACTGCCTTGCCTGCCGATTTAAATGCTTTTTTAATCAAACCCATTTCCGAGTCTCCTACTTAATTAAAAACATAATAGAATAAACATCTATTATGATTGAATCTTTGAATTGCAGAGTTTTCACACCAGTACTTCATTATGATCCCCAATTCTCCCAAACATTATACGCAATCTTACCGGCCTCTACAATAAAGTCTCTTTTATTCGCATCTGTTGCTGCTTCGTTACCCAATGCTGCAATAGCCAAACGAGTTCTTTGGTCTTCTTTATTCTGACTGGCTTGGAATGCCCAGTTAGCAGCATCACGATTTTCCTGCCAAGCAAAAGTCAATGCTTGGTTAGATAGATTAAATGCATTAATTGCATTGGCTTGATTAACAGCATTAACACCAGCAGTGTTGGCAGTATTTAATTGTCTACGCCATTGTACATTAGATTGTTCAATTGCAATTGCATTCTGTGTATTAAACTGATCACGATTAAATGCAAGCTGTGAATTAAATTGATCAGTAGTCTGTTGTAACTGAGCATTTAACTGCTGTGCTGCCATCTCATTACCAGCCTGCATTGCCGCTCTCTGCTGTGCAAGCTGTGAATTATACTGACTAGCTGCATCTGCTCTTGCTGCATTGTTTGTAGCAATCGTACTATTCAGACTTGCCATAAACTGTGCAGTCTGTTGAGTATTAGCGGCATTAAATTGTAGTGCTGCATTCTGTGCTGATTGATCAGACAACAAATTTTGCTGACGGATCTGAGCATTAATAACAGAAGACTGCTGAGTGTTGGTTAGGTTAGCCATATCCATTGCCAAGAAAGCTTTAGCATTTTCTGCTTGCGCCTGCTGATTAGCATTTAGATTAGCCATGTCCATTTGTGCTAAGTTTGTAGCATTCAAAATAGCAGACTGCTGACGGTTGCTTAGATTTTGTGCAGTCATCGTCTGTAAGAAATTTGTATTAGCCAAAGCCATCTGCTGACGATTGGTTAGGTTTGCCATGTCCATACCGAGATTAGCTTGTGCATTCTGCAAGGCAGTCTGCTGAGCATTGGTCAGGTTAGCCATAAAGGTCTGCTGTTGGGTTGCTGCATTCTGTTGAGCAATCGGTAGGGCAGACTGAATAATAGCGGACATGATGGCTTCTTTAGCTACAGAAGACTTGCCCATGCCTCTAGCAGCCAGTACAGCTTCTGCAGAACGAAGAGCAGGAATAGCCCAATCAGGTACGTCTTGACCCTGTGAAGTGGCTAGAAGGTCTTCTACTTGCTTAGATACTAAAGCGGAATCGGGAGTAACACCAGTAACAGCTTGAGCTAATGAATCAGAAGATAAAGCACCCTGTGCCGCAGCACCAAGAACACCCTGCATTTCTGCTTGAGAAGCTTGTGCAGCCTGTGCAGGAGCAGTAATCTGTCCCTGTGCTGCAGTCATAGGAGCAGTAACAGTACCTGTAGCGGCTGTAACTGTAGGAGCAGCGCCTGTAGTTGCAGCTTTATAAGTACCAGTAGCTACGCCAGAAACAGGAGCAACACCAGTCGTAGTCATTCCCGGAGCAGCACCTAACGTAGGAGCAGTAACAGAGGGAGCAGTAACAGCAGTAGGGGCACCCATTGTTGTACCCTTCATCAACTCATTTGTTTGAACACCCTGCTGTGTGTAGGTTTGTTTACCTGCAGTAGGAATAACTTTTGATGGATCAGTAATGGCTTGTTCAACTTTTTGACCTGCAGTTGTTGTGCCATATGAACCAACCTGAGCACCAATTGGCAATTCATTATCATTAACAGTAGTTGTAGCCATTATTATTTACCCTTCTTTTTGTTCTGGCTAATCTTGATAGCCTGACCTTGTTTCACTGCTTTGTTCCGATCAGAATAGCACTTACCACTGTCTCCATATTTGAATCCAGCTTTATTAGTTTTAGTTTTACACTTCTTAATCGGCATCGTTGTTGTTTTCCTGCGGTAAGGAATTTTTAAACATAGTCAGGAAAGCTGTGAGAGCCACACGAAGCTGTTTGGTATTGAATTCAGCTTCAGTAAGCTTAGTCTGGAGACTCTGGACATGCTGTAGATATTCAAGACATTCTTGAGAAAGGTCTTCTACATTGTATTCTTTATCATCTACAGTGATGGTGTTTACTTGTTCATTACTCATTATACTAATCCTCTTTAAAGTTGTCTATATTATTGATTCATATGAATCGTTATAGAGGGTAGCATATTTTTCACAATCTGTCAACTATACAAATCACATCCGGGTCAAGACAACTCCTCACTTCCCAACTTCCATACAATCTTAATTCATCTTTAGTCATAGTCAGTTCTCTGACCTGAGCACAACCAGCCAGCAAACTAAGACTAATCAGTAATACGATCTTTCTCATGCTGCCTCAGAATCTTAAAGATGTCCTTAAGAGTTCCTTTAATATCGTCAATATCATCACGATACTCAGACTTTAGTACATATTCTTTTGGTAACTCTGCCATAGATTTTTCAATGTCTCTGACATTATCAGATAACCTAGAAAGAAAATAACCCAACATGCCTACAATTAAGGCAATTAAAATAGTAATAATTTCTGAAACAGCCATTGTTATTATCCTTAACTCTTACCAAGATAAAAAGAACCTGCTGCAAGCAGTGAAATTTTAAGCCATTCAAAATGAACTAAAGCATTTTCTAACTTAATATATTCTACTTGTGTTTTTACTGTATCAAATAAACCAAGAAAATTAAAACCAGTGGTACGCTCAACAGGAACATAAATATCTAGACCAGTTAGACCACCCATCATTGCCCATGCACCTAAAGCAACCATAGACAACACAAAGATTCTTCTGGTCATCTTAGCAAATGGATCGTTACCAACACGAGCAGCAGCGGCATCAGCAGCAGCAGTAGCCCTGTTAGAGGCTGCATCAGCTTCTTCGGTCTTGGCCTTCATCATGCCCACCATTAGTTCCTGCTGCTTGGCTTTGGTCTCCTGAGCCTTGTCAATCATCTTGAACACGCCACCCATTGCAGCACCACCAGCCATTGTAATAAGTTCTACAGGAATCATTTGTTGTCCTCCTTGTTCTTCTTACCTTTAACGTATGCGTCAGCACCGAAGAAGGCAGAGACTACTAAACCAACAGACATAAAATAAATACCACTCATGTCACCAATAATCTTTGATTCATTATCAAAACCAAGAGCACCAGTACCGAATACAAATAATGGATAAAGCAACATACCAAATAAAGCAAACCATACCATCTTACGTTGCTGGTCCCTCTTGGCATCTTCATCTTCCATCTCTCTGCGCTTGGCTTCAAGATAGATTTCCATTTCTTGTTGAGAGATGTTGCCATCACCGTTTAAATCTGCTTTAAGGAATTCGTTCATTTTAATTAGCTAAAGGATTATCTAGTGCCTTTTGTATTTTATTCTCTAACTCAAGTTTAGTTTGATCTACTTTATTTTCAAATTTATCTAACTTACCTTCAAAGTAAACTACTTTATCGTTTACTCTTTTTTCAATGTCATAAGTTAATTGTTTTGCATCTCTAAGATTCTGCTCGATGGATTCCAATAGCCTCTCTTGAGTTTCAATCTTATTGCTGGTCTGCTCCATCTGTGCAGCATAGGCTCCGAGGTCAAGACTGGCGATCTCTTCGACCTTTTGGTATATTGTAAACCCACCATAGAGAGCACCCAGCACAGAGCCGATTCCACCAATAGCTATACCAAGAGTAGTTAGCGTGACACGCAGGCCAAACACCTTGAAGTGCTTGTCCTTCAGCCCTTCGATCTCGTCCAGTTTGTCGCCTAAATCTGCCATTTATAGTTGCCGGTATAATTGCTCTATAATTGATCGTACTGATGGATTACGACTTTTGAATCCCCAACCTGCCGCACTTCAGGATCACACCAACAATCGACACCATTCGTATTGTGTTCTGGAGGATGGGCATAAACAGGAATTAGTTTAATCCCCTGCCCGATTAAATGATCGGC
>Ga0208161_1000668_pt1 | contig 19203 bp, 24 predicted proteins | sample CB_VirMetaG_3_FD_184538 | JGI IMG/M metagenome (GOLD analysis project Ga0208161, IMG submission 184538) | Freshwater to marine saline gradient viral communities from Chesapeake Bay - CB_1508_1S Viral MetaG (SPAdes) (version 4) | ecosystem: Environmental > Aquatic > Marine > Coastal | place: USA...
CACTGTCTCTTGTGATGGTGATATCAAATTGAAAATATCTTGCTTGTATGCCTGCAATTGGATTGGTGTTGGGTGTGATATTCACTGTTGTGGGAGAATCAATTGCACCGCCAGATGAATCTTTTGTGTTGCCATGATAGATGGTGATGTCAGCAGGAATACTGCTTTCAATCTGTATGGTGGGATTGAAATAATCTATCTTACCAGCATCATAAATCTGTGTGGTGAATGTGACTGAATCTGAGGCTGTGCCTGCCCATGTGATAAAATCGTCCCATGTGTAACCAGCAGAGTCACCATTCGAATCCCAAGTTTCTACAGGAAGACTCTTGTATGTGGCTGTGCTTGAATCATAATAACCTGTGCCTGGCATCTTATCCTCCTAAATTGACTGAACCACCTGTGTTGCTGACAAATGAAGATCCATTTGGAAACAGAGTGATGAAACTATTTAAATTGTCTTTGACATAATTGACCAGACCTTCTCCACCATTGTCTCTGATGGTGTCTGTGCCTACCGTGTAAGTGTGTTCGGTGAATCCTGTCCAACTGCTGATGTCACCAGCAATCTTTACATGAGAACTATTAGCAATATTGAAAGGACTTGAAAAATACACCTTGTATTCCAAACTGCTGTGCATGGGAATTCTCATTGGTGTATATGGTAACACAGGCGAGCCCGGTGAAGTTATTGTGGGTACTCCTGGTGAAAAAAAGCCCGGGCTAAAAGATAATTGGGCAAGATTGTGTGTGTATCTCTCTTGATAAACTCCGCCTTGATACACATCCACAATTACCTGTTGAATGTACTTATTACCCAATGAAGTTGAAAAGAAAAATTCTCCAATTAAACAATTAAGATTTTGACCTGTTTGGTTAAAATTGTATATTCTGTATCCCAAATCAGTTCTCAATTTCACTGCGCCACCCAATAACAATCTTTTGGCAGGATCTTGATTTTGTAGCATGAATGAATTCACATCAACCAATTGATGAGTATTCACATTTACATTGCTCACATCATATTGATCGATGTAAGGGAAACTTTGATATGCTAAAGGTGGTGGTGTTGCTACCAAACCATTGTTGTAATTTTCTGGTGCTGGATTCTGTGGAGTGGATCTCACATAGATATAGTTTGAATTGGGTTTGAATATGGGCGGTGCTATTTCCTTTTGTGTGGTGCTGATGTGTGGATATATTGCGGCATCATGTTCCACTGCTTCAATTTTAACTGTGCTGTCTATCTGTAAAGAAAGAGCCACCACTCTGAATGTGTCTTGATTTAGATTTAATATGGTGTCTGTGACTCTGATGATATCGCCCACTTCCACATTCATCAATTCTTGTGTGGCGCTGAAGGCTATGCTTCTTTGATTTCTTGATTTTTGATAGATCAATCTAGCAAAATCTTTTGCTGTGGCTCTATTAGTAATGGTTTCAAATGTGAATTCACCTGTCAATATTTCATTGTCATCTTTGGCCAAATCGCCTGTGGTGTTGAAAAATTCTTGTTGAGATGAAAATTCTTCGTCTGGATCGATATAATTCACCAGCACTTGATTGTATTTGGATTCTTTGCTTTCACCCGACAGTGTGATTGGTCCCACTATGTGATCGGCTGTGACATCAAAAGCCACACTCACTGTGCTGGAAGTGATGTCTGTTGGGTGCCCACCATCTTCCACTTTTAATTTGTATCTGCCTTCCACGAATGGCATCAGTGTTCTACAACCACTCAAAATCTTCTTAACATTTTGTAATATTTCCACTTCTGTGCTGATCACACCATTGCAGGTGATAATTTTTGCTGTTGAATTTGTGGGATCATTGGCATCATGCACCACATTTTGATTGTACTTGTCAGCGGCTATTTTGAATGAATCTGCATTGATATAACTTTTGTCATAGCCTGCTCCATATCTTGAATTCATAAGATAATCTAGAAGACAATTGGCAGGATTGGTTGAATAAGTTTTAGTTAATGCATCATAATCATTGGCAAGATCCAAACCACCTGCATGAGTACTGACATCATACACTTTCTTACCATACACATCAAACTCCAATTGAGGAATTCCACCTCCAAATGGATTTCTATCTGATTCTTCTTGTGTTGAAGCAATCCATCTAAATCTTGCCGCCACATATGCCAAACCAGGCAGTGTTCTCTGTGCAGAACCCCAACTGGCTGATCCTGCCATCAATGTGGATTGTGATTGATTTTCTGTGCCGTTGAAACATTGAAACACCATTCTACCACCATCATATGGATATCCACCATTGTATTCTGCGCCGGCTGTGTATGTGCCACTGGAATTTCCAATAGTATTGCCATCCACTTTGATGTTTCTGATGCCTTCTATTTCACCTTCACAGATGGCATACACCACATATAAATCTTGATTGTCTGATCCATTTGTTTCAGCATATATGGGCACTGAACCCACTCTTCTGTAGCCATAGATCACAGGAAAGCCCACATTGGTTCCTGGCTTTTGCAGTTTGACTCCTGATGCGGCATTTTCAGCCGAAAAGTCTGGAATGTCTGGCACACCGAATGGTTTAAACACGAACCCAATCACATCACCTATGAAATCAAAAATCTTTCCAATAGTCTTTTTGAACACTTTGGTAACTCCACCCACGATCTTGCCCACAACACCACCACCACCTTTGTTATGCACAAGATAATTGTTGGCGTAAAATGTGTGATTGCCATCCAGTTCTAAATTATAAACACTTTTAAAAAAATCTCTCCATCTATTGTGTTTTTTAATATTTTGCACTTTGATCTTGCCATTGTGATGTTCCAATGTCATGCCCTTTTTCATTGGTCTGCATTTCACAGCAATATCTTCCACAAGATTGGCCCATGTGTCTGGATCACTCCATTTGAATTGATGCTTGATGCTGACCCAACCCACAGGTGTTAAGAATGGATGTTCTGCTGTGGTAAAAGGTTTGCCATCATTGATGCCATAAAGATTTCTAAAATGTTTGATGGGTTTCATCAATTTTTTCACAGTGTTGATGCGATCATTCAAGCCAATCACACGATCACCCACCTTGATGTCTTTAATTTTTTTAGTTACGCCACCTTCCAATCTTATTTCAGTATCTGCGTCAAAGCAACAGCACATTATGAACACCTCTCGAATTTATAGAATGGTTTCTTGCTGAAACCATAATTTTGTATTTTTTCTTTGATATCGAAACCTAAACATTGTAACCATTTAATTGTTCTTGTGTTTTCTTCACTGATGTAATTCATTAATCTTCCATAAGTTTTTAATTTTCTATTGACCCAATCTATGGTTTCTGTCATGCCCTCTCTTAAGCCTGCACGACGATAAGCATTTTTGCTCAACAGCATCCAAGGAGCACCATATGTGCCTCGATCCATCACACCATGTATGCTCAACACTTGATTGTGTTGATCCAATGCCACTTCACAATCTTCTTTGCTCAATTGATAACACAGCACGATGCCTTGATAAGCATCTAAACCTGTGGAATCATATATTTCTCGTGTGTCCATATCACCGATGTTTTTGTTCAATTGTTCGCAGTGTTGCATGGTGGTTGTTTCAAATCTTATCATTGTAATACCTTTAAATAATTTTTGCCCACACACACACAATCTTGATCTTGATAAAAATCATCTGCTTGATCAATATAATCTTGTTGTGCTTGATAGTGTTCATCCCAATGATGTGTCATGCTTAATGCGTAATGACAACCTTCATCTTGAAACCATTGATTCAAATGTTGAAATAATTCTTTTTTGTGTGATCTGCCTTTCAAATCTGGATGTACGAAAATGTAAGATATTTCTCCATACAATTGATTGTTCCAATGATTTTGTAGCAGAGTACCCACAGCAAACCCCACAATTTTGTTGGCTATTTCTTTTACCACAATCTTGTGATTGGGAGATATAATGCCTTGCTTGAGATTATTGATTAAAAAATCTTTGTTGATGCTGTTGGAACCAGATAATTTTGCAGATTGTTCATACACAGCAATACATTCTAAAATCTTATTGATATCTGTGGTTTCAATGTCTCTGATCATTATATGCCTTTTCTACCCCAAAAAATATCTGTGAGTGTTTCGTGTGAATACTGCATTGATTTATCTTGTGGGTGTTCTCTTTGAAATGAAACAAGATTGGATCTGCGTCCGGCTTTTCTTGTGAAATTGATAAACTGACTGGAAACTTGTATTTGAATATCTGCTGTGTTGATATTGTTGGTGATCTGATAACCTGCTATCTTGCCTTTGAAAGCAAGAAACACAGCATCTCCTGATGAATCTCCATTCAATTGCAGTGTGATGGGATCCAAAAAGGCTCTGTGTATTTGCACATTCTTGTTGATGATATCACTCACACCATAAGTGGTCACATTGGTGATATCCACAGCACTCAAGATAATATTCACAGAATGTATCTGTAATTCTGCTGTTTCTTGTCCTTCTGATATGGTTAAGAAATCTCCTTGAGCCAAATAATTTTGTGAATTGTATTGGATGTCAAAAGGTGCTGATGTGAAATAATTGGTGCCTGTGGTGGTTTCAATAGAAACAAGAAATACTTCTATCAAAGAATTTCCTGCCAGATAAGTCTGTAAAGAATTGGAAAATTCTCTGGTCATTATAACACCTCTTCTACATCTATTCTAAAATTCACTGTGCCATCTGTGTTGTATCTATAATCTGCTGTGTCACCTTTGAATATCATTCTAAATGGCACATTGTTGTATGTGATTTCTGTGATTGCACCTGCTGAATCTGTAAGACCTGCTCCTGTTTCACCTTTGATGGCTGTGGTGAGTGCTGGTTGAATATTGATGGTGAAATCTCCTGCTGTGTCTGGTGTAATATCTGTGGTGCACATATAAACTTTGTTGTGATTGTCAAATCTGATCACATCACCCATGTTTAAGATGGTGAATCCATCTGCTGGTGTATAACCCGCTGAATCATTCACGCCAATGGGTGATCCTGCTGAATCCACAGTTTGATAAGCCTTGATGGCTGTGGTGCCTGCTGATTGATCATCTTTCACAGCAAGATTGTACAATCTACCACCTGCTGTTCTTGAAGATATGTTGGGCAATATGATATCGAATTCATTGAGTGCTCCTTGAGCCAATGCTACGAATCCTTGTATCTGTCTAAATTGTTGATGTGTGAGTGTGGGAAATTCCAGTGTGCCTTCCCATAGTGTGGTGGCTTGTTGCACACGCACAGAACGACCTGATATAGTTTTTGAAATCACAGTCTGTGTTCTCTGTCTAAAATTGATTGATTTGAATCCAATTTGATCCACATTGCTCAACACTGAATTTGCTCCGTTGAAAAATCCTATGTACGCCATTATGATGTCACTCCTTGTTTGCCTCGTTTGGCTAATGCTGAATTAATTATGCCCACGATGGTGTTTCTTCTATTCACTAATAGTTCATCAAATCCCGCCGCATCCACGGTGTTGATGTTGAAATTCACAGTGACTTGATCTCCCACTGGCATCATGTCTGCTCCTGAATTCATACCTTTACTGATTTGATTGTTTGGCACAATGGCACCATTTTGATTGGGCACGAATAACTCTGGTCCTTCTTCACCCACAATGTATGGCGAACCTCTTTGCACAGGTCCTCCTGAAGCCAAGCCTGGAATAAATCCGCCTGAGCCTCCTGTGATGGCCATTAAGAACAATCTAAAAGCAATCTGTTTCTGCAATTCTCTGTTGATGGCTTTTTCTCTATTCAATGCCGCATCTAGATTGACTCCCAATCTTTCTGCCAACTTGTCCAGTATTGGTCTGATAATCACTAATCTGATAAATCCTGCAATTAATTCTCGCAATACAGATTGTGCAATATTGCCCAATGCTTCTTGCAGTGTTTTAGCACCAATAACAACTTCTGTTAATTCTCTTTCTGCTGTGTTGGCCCATGTAGTGATTGCACTGAATAATGTGTCATTGATAATTGATGCTATGGTGTATTTTTTAGCAATCAATTCATCCAATTGTGTTTTGTAATTTTGAATACCTTTGATCACTTGACCCGAAAATGTTTTTTCTAATTCTTTTCGTAGTGCCGCTTGAGCCTTTGCCGCATTCTCTGCTTCTATTTTTAGTTCTTGTTCCTTTGTAATAAAATCATAAAAAATTAATTCGCCTTCTTTATAAGTCTTATTCACCCTGTCCAAGATCATTTGTTGTTCCAGTAGTGTTACATTCAATGACTGACCAGCATTTCCAAAATTGTTAATATTTGACACACCAGATTTTAATTGATTATTCATTTTGTTGGTTGATGTGATCCAATTGTTTAAAGCATCATCTGGTCCAACAAGATTATCTGAAAAGTCTTCAGCCGATTCAGCCGCTTCATCCAGAGCTTTTTGTAATTTTTCAACCAATCCAAGGAATGAACCGATTGCCAGCACAGCCACTTTGCCTTTTGTGCCCAACAACAAGAATCCTAAAATACCTACTTCACCCAATCCCAATTCATCTGCTAGGTTGTATAATTTTCTTATGCCATTGCCTATGTCGGCTAATAATTCTGCTGTGTCCTTGCCAAACTTGGCCACATCTCTTGCAATGTCTGGCAGTTTGTCTGCATTATTTTCAATGAATGCTGTGAGATCCTGTGTGGCTTGTTTTAATTCTGGTGCCAGTGCTTGTCCAAATTGATCCGCCGCATTTTTTAGTGCAATTGAAAAGTTGGAAAATTGAGTGGATAAGTTGCCCACAACTTTGGCTGTGGCTCCACCATATTGCTGTTTGATGCCTGTGGCAAGTGCATCTGTGATCTTTTTGGCACCTTCTGCTGTCTTACCATATTCTGAAACTTGTAATCTTGTGATGCCCAGTTGTTCTTCCAGGATACGGAATACAGGCACACCTCTGTCTGCTAATCTGTTTAATTCTTCAAGACCCAAACCTCCTGATACCGTTCTGGCAAATAGATCAGTGATGGCCTCCAATGTACCAATCTGGTCTGTGGTAATCGCCGCTGTGTCTGTGAATGTGGTTAGTAATTCTTCTGTGGGTTCAATACCAGATGCTTTCAATTTGATGAAAGTTTTAGAAAGATCTTCCACTCCAAATTGAGTCTTTGTGGAGAATTTGATGATATCATCAAATGCCTTTTTGCCTGATTCTGCTGAACCTGTTACCGCAGACAGTGATGTTCTTAAATCTTCAAATCTTGCTGTGGTGGCCACAATAGATTTGATCACATTGACTCCGCCTATAAGAGCCAATGCACTTGCGGCATTCTTGGCGAGCTGACTGGTGGTCATCAAACTGTTGTTGATGTTGAGCACTTGACTCTTGGTCTTTTTTAATGCCGCAGATGTCTTATCGACGACGACCAGTTCTATTCTTATTTGCTCCGCCATGGTTCATTCCTTTTTGTTGTTCGTCACGCTGTATTTTAAAATATGAACTCCACAATTGGATTTCCAGGACACTGAACTGCATGACTTCTTCTAAAGATTTGCCCAACTCTTTGGCAATATGCATCAATAGAAATATTTCAGCATCCTCTTTTAGTTTTTTTCGACTTGCTCTAAACTGTATTCACTAGTGGCCGAATTGATTGCACTGGCTACTCTTACCAATACTGCTGGATCAACTTCATTCATCAGCGAGAGTTTGTCGAATTTGTTGAACACTGGTTTGCCTTCTGGATCCAAACATTTTGTGATCACAGATTCAACCAATGCCTCCACGGTCTTACCTTGTTGTTGTAGTTCAATAATTTTTGATTCCACAGCAAAAGGGTAAGTGCCTTTGTAATAGATATCCTGTTCCCATTCTGGCACAGTTATCTTTTTTAATTCGCCAGAAAGTTTACTCTTGAAATGTTTCTTGGCATTTTCTAACACTTTATTCATATAGTCTTCTCCTATTTTTCATACTCCTGATGGTGGGTTTTAAAATACCATCTGGTGCTTGTTTAGATCGCCCTCGTTCTAAAGTACCTATGTAAGGTGTACGATTGACGACTGCTGTATTTGTGCCGCGTCGTTCAATCTTCCACGCATTTCTGGCTCTACCTCGTTTGATTGGAGTTTTCTTTTTTGCTTCAACCAATAAAGTTTTTGCCAATTTGGTGCCAATCTGCGATATCTCTCTTGATACCGCAGAAAGCACTTGACTGATATTGTTCCTGGTAGAGAACATTATACAGCCGCTTCTATCAATGGTCCCGTGCCAGTGAAACTGACCGTTGCAGTGACAAGATCGTCAAATGATGCTGTTCTTGAAACCGAAGTTACAATAACATCGCCTTCATATTTTTGACCACCTGTTGTGGTTGGAAAAAATTCCACATGAAGTGTGGCATCATTGGCTGGGTCGAACACTGTCGCTCCTGATTCTGAACTATCATAAATCACTTCCATTGTGCCTGTGAATGAATGTAATCCAGAAATATAAAATCGACTGGAATCCCCCATTTTTGTTGACTCTAAGACATCCTTGGTGTGATCAACAGTCCATGATCTAACATTTGCAACTGCTGTGCTAGCCCCACCAGAATCAGTTCCGTATTTTACGGTACCGGTCTCTCCGCTTACTACCGCCATAACTTTACTCCTCTAGTTTGTTTAAATCATCTTCTGCATCAACCACCAGGTCTTCGGGCGAATTGATTTCGATTGAATGATTTGGTTTGTTTTTAATAACATCTACCTGAGCAGAAACCTTGTATGGTCTCTTCTTCAATATAGATGGTTCTTTCTGCTGTATAGTATAACCTTCAGCAAGAAATCTTGTAATTCTATCTGGTTCAACATTGATCTTGACTGAACCTTTCTGCATTTTGGTGTATTTCATTATGTTGCTCCTTTAGTGAAAGTGTATCGTACTTCTGCTGTCATCAAGAATTCTCCCAATGGGGGTGTTCTATCAATCACTTCGATTGAATTAACTCTTGTGGTAGCCGCCCTCGACACAGATAATTCTCTGGTTCTGTCTGAATTGAGTGTTTCTTCAATTCTCTCAATTAATTCATTTCTCTTTTGATCCACACTGATGGTTTGACCTTCTCTACCATCTGCTCTCACATAACCTCTGATTTGCACCTGTATGATGCCTCGTCTTATGCCACCCATGGCATCATCTTCTCTGATTTCATTGCCTGTGGTAATCAATATGGCAGGAAATTGTGTGATGGCTATTTTTAACACATCAAATGGCTCTCTGGTGACAAAGGTTGGTTTAGGGTGATCCATGTCGCGAAGCACCTTGATGATGTTGTCTACTGCGTATTCTCTATTGGACATCTATCGCTTGAGGCGTAAGAATGCTGTGGGTTGTCTTTCTGTGTCATCTATCGTACCAGAAGAATCCAAATCATACTCTATGCCATCCCTTGTGATTAAATCGAACTCACGCTCATATTCGCGTCTATAGAACTCCATCTTTCTTTCAAAGATGTCTTGTTCCGCGTCCCATTTGGTTAATTTAGGAAATATATGAAACCCCAGTGCATTGTATACTGCGGCTCTAGTCAATTGACTGGCAGTGTACATATCTTCATCTGGTTCGTTTTTTGATCCTGTAATGAATTTTAAATCATACAAGCCAATCTGTTGAGTTGGCCACCAGCGGATCCTGAGATCTCTAAACACATCGTTTTGTGCTTTGCTTATTTCATCATCGAAATCTGGAATACCATGATCTAAAATATCTGGTTCGTAGTCTTGAATGTCGGCTATCGTTAAAAGCGTTGCCATTGGGGTTCTTCCCTCCTGTATAATTGTTAGCAAGTACTTCTTGCTTGTATGTGATTATTTATTCGAATTATAAAAAGAAAGGGCGATAGTTGCCTACCGCCCTCTCTAGTATGCTATTAAGAGTATCTTTATTTATTATAAAGATGCTTTGCCTACGATACCTACACCGTATGCATCAAATAGTTCAGCACAACCATATGCCATGCTTCCCACTATTTCTTCAGCTCTTAAAGAAGCATCTCTTTGCATTTCTACACGGATGTTTCTTTTCACCATGTAACCGATTGCATCTTCTGAGAATGCTAATCCTACATAGTTGCCTGTGCCTGATGTTGAGTCGTTGGTGTCTTTACCCACATTGTTGGATTCCAGTATAGTGATGCCCGCAAGCGATCCTATTACCGAAGTACCAAGAACTTGGTTACCAATGTTTGATGGATTTACCATGTTTGTGTTGCCCGCACCTGCTAATTGCTTTTTAAGGTCATAAGCCATGTATGGGTGTAACACACAGTAAAATTGTCCTCTAGCGTTGTTGGCTCTTAATGTAGCCGCCGCTTTGAAGATTGTTTCAGCCGTTACAGCATCACCTGCCGCACCAACTCTTTGTGAGAATGATGGGAATAAAGCCGCTAATTCGCTGTCCACTTTGTTTACCATTGCATCACCGATCTGTCTGCCGATAGCCGCCGCTACATCATCAGTAGCAGATTCTTTAGCCAAGTCAGTTAATGTAATCCAAACACCTCTTTCAGCCGCTGTGATTGTGGCTGATGATGTGTCGAATTGTAATGGGTTAGCGATATCTGTGCCTTCAGTTAAATCTGAAGCCGATACTGCTGGGTATTTTGGAACTTGTGCCACAAGGCCTGGAGTTCCAGTCATGTCGTAATTTCTTACAAGCGGTCTGATAACTGCCTGTTCTGAAAATGTGTATAAAGCACTTTGAACGACATTTGAATACAACTCACTTAATTGTGTTGTAGTTGACGGTCCTGTTGCCATTTTAGTTTCTCCTTAATGGTTATATACGAACTCCCTTTTGAGCCATGATCGCTTTGTAGCGAGCACGATGCTCTGGGTTATTCATATTCAGTTTTGTTATGTCCATGTCCATCAAGTTATTTTGCTTGCCAGTACCTTGTCCTGTGCCTGAACCTGTTGGTCCTGCTGTGACAAAGTGTGGATTTGCCTGAAGAAACTCTGATACCAAGTCTTTCACTTGTATTGGATCACCTTTATCATTGTAACGCACTTGACCAGTTCTATGATCAATCACATCTACAGTGCCCATTTCGTTCAACTTCAATTGACCTTTCAGCAATTGAGTCACCTGTGTGGGATTCACTGCTTTTAGGTTTGAAGCCTCACTTAAAAGAGCTCCATCGATCTTGATAGAAGTAAGTTCCGATTGATACTGTTGGATTTTTGAATTGAATTTTTCTGCTTGTTCTTTTAACAATGCTTCAAATTCTCCTCGTTTCTCCAATTCAGTTGCACGAGCCTTTTCTTCTTTCTCGATCAATTTTTGATAATGATCTACATCAATTGAGCCATACTTTTTCTCGTATTTGGCTCTTTCCCTCGCTACTCTTTCACCCACAATCTTTTCTAAATCTTGCTGTGTAAAAGTTTGAGTATTCGTTGTTTCTTCACTAACTTGCGTTTGTGCCTGCTGTTGGTTTACAGGTGCAGTTTCCTGTGATTTTACCGCTTGTGTTTCTGCGTTCATATATTTCCTCTTTGTTTTGAGTTGAGTGTACTCCCTGCCCTACGGCAGTACTATGGTTATTTATTATCTTTTCTTTCTCTTGCCTCTAGACATAGTTCTTTTTGATGAACCACGCCCTCTAGACATTCGTTTGCCTCTGGTAGCCATGATGCGTCCTCCTATTGTTAGTTTGAATTTTCTACGAGGAGATTTTTCTCCTACCACAGAAGAAACAGACGATGATGTGGTCACACTCATCTGCCTTGCCCTCTGTATTCTTTATGATTGCGTTTTTCTGATCGATTCATTCGCTTTTTGTGTCTGCCCAATTTTTTAGGCTTGTCTCTTATAACGAAATCTTTAAACTTGATCTTCGCCATTGTTCAACAGCGTTGATATTTCTGGATGCAGTTCTCTGATCTGTTGGTCTGTGTAACCTTGATCAATCATTTCTCTGATGTGAGCAATCAATTTGGCTGGATCAGTCTGTGTTGGATGCTCCATGGATTCTTCTTCTTCTGATTCTTCTTCTGATTCTTCTTCTGATTCTTCCATGATTTCTGCATTTTCTGACTTCCATTCTTCGTACCACTCTTTGACTTCATTCCAAGTTTTTTCAGTCACCGTTTCTAAAATCATTTTGTCCAATTTGTCTGTGATCATCTTGTTGGTTGGAGCGGCATCTTTGGCCATCTTTAATATTTCAATGTCATTGGCTTTGTCCTGTATGGAGAATGATCTAGGATAACTGATTTCACCATCAAATGCAGAACCTTCATATTGAGACCATATGTCCCATATCTGTTCTTCTGCGTTTTCCATATTAGCCGCAAAATCTGACAATTTCGCCGCCAGCATCTGAAACTCTGTCTGAAGCCCAACTCCTGATAATCTACGAGACTCAATTGATCGTATTCCGCCAAGACACGCCATTCTATCAATGGCTTCAATTTTTCTTGTGATTGAATTCAATACTGATTCAATGCTGGAACCATTTGGCTGAAGCAAATAAGGACGCAGTGCTCCATCCAAGTTTTGTGGCAATTGAATGATTGAACCTGCTCCTGCAGATGCTTCTGTATCCACAGTCTTAACCAGTGTGGGGTGATTGGTCAATCTTATGATCTGTTCAATCTCTGAATATTCTTCATAGATCATCTTTTGGAAATCGGCAATATCACCCACCGTCGAAATTCCAATTCCTCTTATATTGCTTCTTTTAGCATACACGCACACAGCAGGAATTCTGCCCAGTGTGTTGGCAAATGTTTCCACATATTCGCCTCTTTTGTCTTTGCCAAATATCTTATACACATTGATTTCATCTTTGGTGTATTCTCTCACATATTGTTCATCTTCTATGATTTCTTCTCTCACTTTCAAGTAAGTCAATTCATATGAACCGTTCAATTGTCTTTCATACTTCCAATCCAACACATTGTCTGGTGTAAACATTGACACATAAGGTCTGATATTTTGTTGTAATTGTTCTGCTCTTGTGTTGACCTGTGTGGTTGGTTTATCTATAATAACCCAGCAATTGCCATACACCATGGCAAATGTGCTGACATCTTTGATGAATGAATCAAATGATCTGCCATCCAAATCAGCATCTTTTAAGAATGCTTCAAGGTTTGGATTGTTGGCAAGACTGCCTGCATCTCTTTTAGGATTTTTTCTAAACAAGAAACTGGTGTAAATGCCTGTGATACTGTTAACATGGTTGTCCAATGCAACCTGTCTCAATCTTTTTTCGTAGTCGTCTCTTGATTCATAGTAGTAAGGTTCCATGTATCTGCCCATGAAATAATCATAACCACCATGATATGAATCACCCAAAAATTGCCATCTATTGTAGTAATACTTGTAAGCCGCGTGAGCATCTGTGATATAATCCACAGCGTATTTGGAATCTCCTTTGATTAATCTATCTCTGATAACTGGCATTAATTAACTCCTTTTCCGAAAGTCCATCTTGTGGGTTGTTGATGATTGTATTCTCTTTGTACTGGATATAAAAAATTAACAAGATAACCCACAGCATCTGACATATGAGTGTGTTCATTGTTGTCTATGATTGATGAATTTGGTTTATACTGCATGGATTCTAAACTCTTTATGATCTGTTTGCATCTTGGGTCAATGAATAATGATCTGTGTCCTTTTGAACTTTTTAATTTACTATTTACAGCATTTACCCTGTCTCTTATGGCAGGATTGGCTGGTCTGTAATTCACTCTAAATCCTGCATTCTGTAATATTGAAATATCTGTCTTGCCACCTGCTGATGTTTTTCTTTGTGCTCCACTGGCATCTGGATAGATGGTGATTTTTGATGCTGGATATCTTCTTTTTAATTCATCACAGATCTGTTCTGTGTTGGATTCATTCACACTGATTTCATCTATGAAATATATGATGTTGTTTTTGATCACACTGATGGCCACACTCATGGGTGAGTAATTGAAATCCATGCCCGCGTGTATTTCTGTGGTTTCTAAACCTTGTGTGGCTCTTACACATTCTTTTCTATCGAATGAATAATACACCATACCTGAAAAAGTTAAGAATGATGCCAAGTATTCCTGTTCAAATGTTCTTTGATCAAGATCTCTACGAGCATCTGCTATTTCTGATTCATCCACCTGACCACCATCTATGGTTCTGAATGAAAAGGCTTCCCAACCTTCTGTGTGCAGTGCTTGTGAATACATTGTATGAGAAAATGAACCCACTCCGCGTGGTGTGCCTATTGCCAGCATCTTGCCTTTACGATCTGATAGTGTGGGTCTCAACACTGCTGTGAATACTTCTGGATTCAAGTCTTGATATTCATCCAACACAAGAAAATCTAAACCAACACCTCTGAGTGCGTCTATGTTCTCTGCACCTTTCAAGTATATTTTAGATCCTGATTTTAATCTGATGGTTAATTCTGCTTCGTTGGTTTGTTCAACCCATCTCAGTTCTTTCAGTTTGGTTTTTAATTTTTCCCAAGCAATAGATTTTGCCATTCTGTAACTGGGTGCCACATACATAACTTCTTGATTCGTTTTGGCGGCGTGCTTTGCTAATTCACGGAGAGCCACATGGGTCTTTCCGAATCGACGCCCGCACACAGCAGTACGAAATCTTGCTTCTGAATCGCAGATTTTCTTTTGTGCTTGTGTTAAGGGCATCTCCAAAGTCTCCTATTCGTTGTCGTTCCAAGGTAATGGTTGTGTGCCTGCTTTATCTTCTGGAGCATCTTTTTGCCCAAGATATTGCTTGCCTAGCCATACCTGCATTTTTGTATCACCATTGAGTGCTTTTTCAAATTGAGCTCTTCTCAATGATTTCTTACCTGATTCTTTGCCTTGATCAATCAATTTCTGATATTTCTTTTTTAAGGCTTTTATACTGATCCCCACTGCTTGTGCAATCTCGTGATCTGAACACATGATAGACGCCAATCTATGAATAAGATCTTTGTCTACTTTTTTGCCTCGGTGATGATCTTGTTCTTGATTTTCCATTATGCTAATTGTCTCTCCAATACTTTAATTCTAAAGTTTCTTGAATCTTGTAATCCATTTGTGGTCACAACTCTGTATTCCACATTGTAAATCTTGCCTGCTGTGCCGCCTGTGATCTTTTGTGTGACCAATGTGCCATTGCTGATGGTTTCTGCTCCTGATTTTGTGAGTGGTGCGGCATCACCTGCTATGGTTTCTATGTTGATGGTGGCAGTGACCACAGTGTCACCTGTGGGAAGCCAATTGGCCCACGATAGTGTGTAATCTAATAATGCATATGGATCTTTTTCTATGTAAAATCCTGCTCTGTCTTGTTTGAATCCTGTCAGTGTTGCCATTAACCTTCTCTCCTGTCTAAAATACCTGGTTCATCCACGAGATTAAGATGTTGAATCTCATAAGTTCTTGTTTCACTTGGCACCAAATACGATCTGGTTTCTTGTTGTAAGATATTTATACGAGTCTCTGATTGAATTGGGAACACTCTGTAAGGTTCTATGGCAAATTGACTGCCAATGATCAATGTGGATAGTACACCTGTTAATTGTGGCTGTGCCTCTGCCAAATAACCACCAATTGTTGTGGTTGTCATCACACCTTGCAGATCGAATTGACCTCCTCTGGTTATTTTAACTGCTGGCACAGACAGAGTGGCTTGACCCACAAGATTGGCTGTGCCACCTTCCACAATGATGGCATCAAATGTCAGTGTGCTTTGTGCTGTGAGATTGAATGTGCCTTCTGCTAAAATGTCTCCCACATTGAGAGTTGCGCCTGCACCTTGCAGTGTGAAAGAACCTTTGGCTTGAAGATCACCATCTGTGATGATTGTGCCTTGTGCTTGAAGTGTGCTGACTGCTTCTGCTTTGAGATCTGCTCTTGAAACGGTGAAAGTGCCTTGTGCTGATTGTGTGCTGACACCTTCTGTGAGTGCTTGACCCACGATGCTGGCTGTGAAACTGCCCAGAGGAATGATAACCCCTGATCCCACTGCATTGCCCAGTATGGTGGCGTTTAAAAGATCAGTGAATGAGGCTGTGCCTGCAAAATCTGATCTGGCTGTGGTGGCAAGAATGCCTTGTGCTGTGAGATTGAATGTGCCACCTTGAAACGATTCTCCAACAGCAATGAAATTGTCTTGCCAGTATTCCTGTTTGGGTTCCTGCCATGTGCCCATCTCGTCCCAAGTGAGACCAGACAGATTGGCTTGCAGTGTGGCTGATGAGAATTGATTTCGACCAGCCGTGGCTGTGAGTGTGCCTTGGGCTGTGAATGATGCAGAAGCGTCTCTGGTGGCTTCCACATACCCAAGGGTCACATATCCGTCTTGTACATAGAGAATATCCGCCACTGGTCAATCTCCTCGCGGTTACGCAAGAGATAGTGTCAAGTTTCCAGTGCTAATTTGGAAAGAATCTCCATCTGCTATTGTCTTCTCTGATGCGATAGATCCATATGCTATGATTCCGCCCTGACCTGCTGAATCAGTTTGGTCTGAATCAATGATGGCGCAGGCCACAATAGTCCCAAATGCTCCACCTGATGCTGTCCAAGTCAAATTGCTTGAATTTGATGCTGAACCACCTGATGCCGCTGTGAAAGTTGCAGATTGTCTTGAGTATCCGTTGCCTACTACTTCGTTGGTTAGTATGCCTTGCTCTAAATTCTCCAAGGTGTTGCCTGTGGAATCTGATGCTGTGAAAAGAGCCACATACACCGATGGTGAAGTCAAAGCCGCTGTGCCAAGAATATGATCAAGAATCTTGTTCTCGTATTCATTTGAAATTGCTGACATTTTTTTGTCTCCTTATAAGGTTGTTGTTGTTTGTTGTTATAACACGAATATTTATTAACTAATCTTTAGAAATAACATTGGTGGTAATTGATATGTGGTGACGAACCCTTGTTTATCATCTATATCAATCTCAATTCTACAGGTGGTTTGTGATGCCAGTGTGAAATGTGTGTCAAATCCAAAGAATATAGTGGTTGTCAAGGACTTGTATCGTTGACTGCTGGCCAACACAGCACCTGTGTTATCAATCAATTTGATATCAATTTCATCTGCCTCATACGGTGCAGTGCCATTTGAAGTGGGAAATAATTTGCCTAAACTTTTGAGTACGAATATGCCTGCAGGAATTGTGAGTGTGTTGGTGCTGGTGGTGATTGAACCACCGCCTGTCACTGTGAAAGTGCCATCATAATCTGAACCACCACCTGCTGAATCTTCATTCACTGTGCTGTCAAACACCACAATGTTTGCTGATGCACCTGCACTGATTGAACTCTGCGCCACAGGTCGCCAAGTGCCTGATGTGGAATTGTATTGTAATAAATCTCCGTTGGCAGGTTGTCCTGCTGAATCTGGTTGAATATCAAATGTGTCTATGATTGTATTCACATTGGTGATGTTCTGAAGAATGTCTGCTCTTGCTTGTGAAATCTGATCGGAACCCTGGTCAACATTTAGGGTCGATGCTTTGGTGTCTTTGGGCCATGTGGGCATTGGGTTTCTCCTTTTTCTTTATTTATTAACTGGCATCATCAGTGGTTGTGGTTGCGCCGTTTGTGCCGTCAAAGTGTAGCAACACCTGAGTGTTGGCATCATTGGTGAATGCTGATGCGGCAGGTGTGAATGATGCTGTGTATCTTGCTGTGTCGCTTATTCTGTATTCGTCTATGTAACCTGAGTAATTGTCCAGTGTGCCTCCCACCGTGCCTACCCATGTGGTGCTCCATTTTTCGTAATTGGGAGGATTACTGCTGGACACTGTGGCACCCATGGTGCCGTTGTAAAAAGTTCTGTATGTGCTACCATCCCATGTGATTGCGGCATGATGCCATGTGTTTGCTGTGACACCAGTGCCCATGTTCACATTGTTCACTATCATTGTGCTACCATCCCACACAGATGCTTGAAGACTGGATCCGCTTAATCTTATCAGCCATGTGAATCCTCCGTGAGGTGTTCCACCCCATACGCCTGTTATATGTTGTGTGCCTGATACGCTGTCTGCCCTGAACCAGAATTCTATAGTGAATTGACTGCCAAATGCTGGAGTGACGAATTCACAATGACCTTCGTTGTCGTATGATCTGAAACTGGAACCACCGAACTTGGATTGTGTGGTTGATATTGATGGTGCTGTGCCTCCCTGTGTAACATTTGCTTGTATGTGTATGTCCAGTGGTCTCAAATCGCCTATGTCATCCACGATGTGGAAGTTACCTGTTGATCCGTAAGGACCATCACCGTGTAATAATAACAATGTGTTGGCATCTGGTTCAAATGCCGCTGTTGGCACTGTGAGACTGGCACCTGAATATCTTGCCACATTTGAAATTCTAAATTCATCCACATAACCTGGTGGTGTGTAATTGCCTGCTGATAAACTATTTTCCCATATCAATAATTCTGCGTGTTGATAATTGTTTGAGTCTGAATATGTTGAACCCACCTGTGATCCATCCACATAAAGAGTTGTGGTGCCGGATTCACGCACCAATGCTATGTGTTGCCATTGGTTGGCGGATATACAATTTAATGCTGTGATTCTGTTGGCACTACTGACATAAAGATAAAGATCATCTGCTGATCCGTCTGTGGGATATGAATACAACAATATTTTTGCGCCATTGGAACCATCACGCATATCAATTGCAAATCTGTCCAATGATGTGAGATATTGAAACCATTCAATGGTGAAGTCATCTGTGCCAAAGTTTATATTGTCATTTATAGACAGGTAATCACCTGTGCCATCCATATATATGCTACCACCTCGTGTGCCTGTGCGGAATTTGTATTGTGTGTTGGACAGTTGGGCATTACCGTGTGCTATCACATTATAAAATCCTGTGGTTCTTTCACCATCACCCGCCGCCTCTTGAACTTTTGCTAACGAATTGATTCTAAATGCGCCTAGTGGCATTGTGTCTCCTTAACTAAAATTAGTTGATAGTGATGCAAAATAGTTTGTGCCATCGTAAAATACACTCATGATGTCATATGCATCTGCTGTTGTACTTAAAGTTTTGGTGCCACCAGCAAACTTCATTGTGGAACTTAATGTGTATGGACCGCCCGATGAAGGTTGTCTTATGATCAGTGTCATGCTTTGTCCTGCCGCTGGTGAATTGAATGCGTTGAATGTGATTGAACCTGTCAGTGTGATTGATTGCACATTGCCGTTGGCCACATCTGGAGTG
>Ga0208161_1000669_pt1 | contig 19175 bp, 41 predicted proteins | sample CB_VirMetaG_3_FD_184538 | JGI IMG/M metagenome (GOLD analysis project Ga0208161, IMG submission 184538) | Freshwater to marine saline gradient viral communities from Chesapeake Bay - CB_1508_1S Viral MetaG (SPAdes) (version 4) | ecosystem: Environmental > Aquatic > Marine > Coastal | place: USA...
CAAACCCCGGCTTCGTTCGCGGTACCACACCTAGCCTTAACCAACCTGACTACGTTAGGAAATCAACACACTTTCTCTCGCGTATATCGGGCGCGATCCCCCAAATCCCTTGCTATCACTGGGTTTTTGCAAGATGAGACGGTGATGTGAGATTACATTATCTCGCGTTCCTTTGAATCCATTGCATTGAAAACCATGCGGAAGATCACCTCGACACTCGTGCGTAACGTACGTACTGAGAGCAAGCTGAGCGTCAACAAGCATGCTGCGCTTGCCGCATGTAACGCTGAGGTTAAGGGTTGGAAGACCTGGACGTTACTGAACCAGTCCGACGTACTCGACATGGCGACAGTCGTGTCCCAGAAGCCAGGCACCACCTGGTATTTCGTCCTCGTTTTGCAGGAGGACCAGGAGATACTGTGGAAGGTCCAGGCTACTGATCATCGGCAGGTGCTGAATGAGTACCTGCAGTACAGCAACGAACTCGAACCAGTTGAGTGCCAAGAGCGTCTTGAGTATTGAGATTGCATTATCTCGCGTTCCTTTGAATCCATTGCACTTAAAGCCATGAGCGATTCCCTGCAGATGTTTGCGGTTCACGCGGAGGGGGATAACCCCTTCCCCGGTTATGTCTCCGTTTGGAAAGATTACTCCGACGCGGAAGCGGCGGCAGGTGAGCTCCAAGCGATGGACCCCGAGGCTTTCTATTGCGTTCACACGATAGAAGAGCCGGACTTTGCTGATTTCTGGTGGCATAACCACCATCTTGATTTCCAGCATCTTTACGCCTGACGGTGCAGGAGGGGTTCGACTCCCCTCCCAGGCTTTGCCCCCAGCGGAGATGGGCACCGCACCGTGGAGAGATCCATGAACACCGTTTACATCAAAGCAACAGGCATTGTTTTGCTTTTGGTTCCTGTCATTTTTGCGATTACAGCACCTGCTCTGATTGAACAATTGGACCAGGCTACAGCTCAGCAGTGCCGCACACATGATTGGCCTGCAGACAAGCATCAAATCCACATGGATTGGTGCGCAGACAATGGCTACGCAACCAACTGATCCGTACAAGCGGGTGACCAGGTGCAAACCCTGGTCCAGTTATTGCCCCCAGCGGAGATGGGCACCGCACACAACAGGAACTAACAACGTGTTTTTCGTTATCCTCAACGACCAGCAGCACAGCGTACACTTCTGCGAGGAAGAGGCGTTTAATGCAGCTGCATATCTTGACTTTGAATATAACGCCCCTGAGGTGAATTTTGGAGTTCAAGGTAACCACAACATTAAAGTCCTTTCCTTCACGGAGATGATGGAGTCTTCGGTCGAGATGGTTATTTAACCAGCCGTGAGGCGGGGGATCGAATCCCCCACTCGACTATTGCCCCCTGCAGAGATGGGCACTGCACACATGGAGAGATCCATGCACGTCTACACACTCACCGAGTTCAACTCGGGGGCTTATTGTGACGAGCCTCATGTCATCGGCTATTACGCTTCTAAGCGTAAAGCTGAGGCCAAGGCAATAGAGTTGTCGGCCAAACAGGCCAAGGAAGAAGAGGAGGATTGGATTAAGAATCCTTGTGAATGCGGCGATCGCAACTGCGATTATCGTGACCACTTCTTTGATGAGTGGAGGGTTGACAAGTTTGATCTTGCTGAGCTGTCAATGCGACAGCTTATGAAGATCGAGTTGGCAGACGCCGATCAAGACTGATCCGTGAAAGCGGGAGAGGGAGTGCGATCCTCCCTCCAGTCATTGCCACCCACTGAGGGTGGCCTACTTGACACCATGATTCGTCAACGACTGTCGCAACTTCTGGCTGCAGCTGCAGTCAAAGTTGCTCAAGACAACACACCTGAGCTTATCCGTGCTCAGCTCCAGGAGCGCAAGAAGGCATTGACCAAAGAGGTCGATGGCTACCGCTCTGCTCTTTCCAACTTCATTGCACCTAAGTGACATGACTACTCCAACTCTTGTCTACAAACCATCCGGCGAACGCAAGTACCGTGTCACATGGTACGGCGGTGAGAGTACTCAGCTTCGTTTCGAGAAGCTGTGGAACATGTACGACATTGACACCGACGCCGAATGGCAGGAGTGGCGAGAGCGTGACGTATGTACTCTCGGCGGTGGTATCCCCAGCAGCATGAAAGAGATGCTGCAAGAGATGGAGGATTATTACCACTACTCTCTTGACGCTGAGCAAGAGAGGATACGTGAGATGATGTGACTCCTGCACTTAGCCATGCCGGGGAGTATGTATGTACTACCCCGGTTGGTTTACTGCAGGGCTCCATGCTCTGCTCATCCACTTCACTCCATTCCTATGACGAAGAACCACATGGTTGACTCTGTGCTTGCCATCACGATGGGCACAGGCATTGGCCTATTGCTCTCTGTTTTTGGGCAGAAGGCACTTAATCAGCATTACTTGCGTACGTGCCACGACAAACCAAATCACAATCTAGTGATGGTTGACAGCTTCCTCGGTGACACGTACTACTGCATCCACAACGCACACATGGGTATCCGCAAATGATTCAGTACAAGAACCTCGATTTGTGGCATCTCTGCACCAGCAACGTTGGTATGCAGAAACAACTACGAGAAGAATGTGCCTATCGCAGGCAAACCGAGCACTATCTCACATTGTCTAAGACTGCAGCTCATCTTGAGTATGAGATGCAGCAGATGTGGGAACAAGAACTCCTCTCTGACTGAACACCATGAAACGTATTTACTCCATGGGCAAGAACAAGTTTGTGCACATGGATTCTTACAACGAGTCTCATGAGACTGGACCTGTGTTCAAGTTCTTCTTGACACTCTTTGTCCTTGGCATTGCTGCTATGACTGCTGGCGCAGTTGTCGGCATTGATGTCACTTCCCCCTTCACCCCCGCCACCCATGAGTATCAAAATCGCACTTGTCGCTGACCGCACCGGGCGTTACGCCCACGTATGGGGCGAGCCACGCACTTGGAATCAGTTCGTGGATCAACTCGAAGATGCGGGCTGCGAAGTCATCGAGGAACAAACCGATGACTGGGAAGGATGTACCAGGGATGAGATAGCTGAGGATTGTTTGTCAGTCCATCAGCTTCTCACTGTTACAGACTTTGTTCCTCACCCTTAATGACCTGGGCATCCACCGTGTGTAAGTCCCAGGCAACCTGTCAACCCTACTCAATTCAAACCATGGATTACGAACAATTGCAACAAGAAGAGACTCTGTATCCCTGGATCAATGACAATGCTGATCTCATGGATGCAATGTCAGATTTGTACGAAGAGAAGCTTGAAGCGATGAGAGAGACAGACCCTGAAGAATGGGAGGGATACGATGACGAATCCTAAGTATCAAGATGACATCATCTTGCATGTCATCGTTCTCATTTCCATTGCAATCTCAATCCTTCTGGAGGCACTCCAATGTCTTACATCTCTGAACTCAAGAAGTTCTACCCACGCACCTACAAAGCACGATACGCTATCGGTGCCTACAACCAACACAAGTACTGGGAACATGAAGACCCAACGGTCATCACCGTCCACCAAACGACGCTCAACTACGGCGGTCCAGAAGAAGGTGGATGGTGGTACCAAGCAGGTTACCCAGTCCTCAGCCACTGCATCTTCTCCAAGAAGCAGGCGATCCAAACCTTCATCTCCTACTTCGAAGAGTACGAGATTGAAGGGCAGCCAAGCCTTGGAGATAGCACCACCTCCTCCAACTATGAACTAATGTTCTCCAATGCATTAGCTCGTCAGTACCCTGAGTCCCGTCCTGTTTACTGCTAAGTCGTTATATCGTTATGTCCTGGGCATCACCGACGCCAACTAGGTGTGTAAGTCCCAGGCTTTACCTCAACTTCAACTCCAAATCAACTATGCCTTACAGCAAATACCCCACGATTGATTGGAAATCAAACGAGTACCACAAACTGCAAGAAGTTGTGGACTTACTCAAAGCAGTACTTGAACGCGAGTCAAAGCGTTCATGCACTGCTCAGCATCTAATTCCAGGGGATGAAGAAGCTGTCGAAGAAGCGATTGCTTTGCTCGAAGAACGTATTGACTACGACCCAACTCCTAATGAACCAGGAGAGCCTCCCATCACTCTTGATGAGATGCACACTGCAGCTTGGAAAGAGCACCAGGCTATGCATTCGTAGTCCGCAAGTAACCACCCCTGGACCCCGTGAGGGAGTACCAGGGGTTTTCCCTTTAAATATATAAGAATATATTATGTATTATCTTCCTTAACACTACTTCCCATCCTTGACAACCCTGGTAGACTTCCACTGTCTTTAGTCCCCATCTACTCAACACAATTCCAATGACTGACTCCAATCTTCCTCGTATACCAGACTCTGTTGATCTCCAAAGACTTCAAGCTATGCAACTCGTAGCAAAGATGAAGGAATCAGCAGATAAATATGGTATTGGTTTCATCGGGGGCTTTGTATCCCCCGATGGAGAGAAATTTGTAATGACAAATATGGATGATGATGACACCCAAGCACTTTTACCTGACAATCTCAAATGAAATCACCACTCAACTTTGACAAGACCATCGCTGGATTCAATGTCACAGAACATGGAATCAAGTCGTATACCAAATCGTTTCAGCTTGGTCCGTTCCAACTTACACTCAATGCTCGTGAGTCTGGTGTCCGTGGATCAATCAGTATCCCTGGCACAGGATTAAGCAAACGAAACATTAAATTATTCTGAAGATCTGGGCATCAACTTTGTTGTGTAAGTCCCAGGAACTGTCCATCCATTCCATTCGATTCATGTCTGCTGTTACCGACAACCTCAACTTGTTTGATCGCATCAATCTTGCTGACTGCGCAAAGCGCAGAGCATCAGCAAATGTGTTGGATTCAACACGATTCAATGGCGAGTATGACACAGCACGTCTGTGGATGAAGTACCGCCTAGTCAAGTTCTCCCACTACTCCTACATCGAGGATAACTAATGACTGTCCTTGCAATTGAAGACACCTCATTCACTGACACTCATGTCACTGTTACAGCAGTTGTTGACGAAATGCGCCTGCTCTATCGAGCAACTCGCCTCGACCCTGAAGAGTGGGCTCCTGCATTGTGTCAAGCAACTATTGAGTTGGATCCAGAGGAACCAATCCCTCTTGATGAAGATGGCTTCTGTGCCTATCTTGATGATCTCGATCCTCAGTGGCAACTACTCGACACTTCAGTAGGTGATCCTGACTAACTGACTAACCGTCCTGGGCATGACGTTAAACTGCCTTTCCACTTACCTACTCAATTCAATGCAATTCCAACTTCCTTCCAACCTCCAAACCGAACTGCTTGCCTACGACCCAACATTGAAGGTGTTGGCGAAAGAAACCAAGGCTAAGACAACCAGGAAGGCTAAGTATCCACTTGGCAACATCCCTCACCTCATTCCACATAACGTGGTGCGTGAGTCAGATCAGCAAGCTGCGATTGATCACATCAACCAGCAGAAAGCACCTGATCGTTTCAGAGTATTTACCACGCCTGTGGACGTAGCAACTCCGCAGGCTCGCCTCAAAGTCATTGCCATCTTGTACCACTACGAACAGGTGTGGTACGCAGCATGGCTACCTCCCAAGAAGGAGAAGGGTCTGTATGTCTACGGCCATGCTTATGCTTTCAAGAACACAGCAGCTGCCGCCAAGGTGGCACCCACCTGGATCTGGAACAGCAAAGACAAGTGCATCGAGCACACCATTGGCCGTGGTGTTCAGACCTTTACCTTTAGTGAGACCATCACAGAGGAAGACATCAAGGCTTCCCCTGATAGCGGCTACAAGATTCAACAGTGGCAAGCACCTAACCTCTATTGCCAGAAGGGATACCAGATCAGAGATCGTGCTGTCATTCCATTCGAGCAAAGCTTGAAGGAAGATATCCCTACCTGGGATGACTGCCGTGGCATCTTTGATCGCCTTCGTTGCAAGAACATCTTTGATGCAGCAGAGATAATTCCAACACTGATTAGATATCTAGATGAGAACGACGGTCTAACTGTTGATAACTTAGTTAAGGCCGCTAAGAATTTTGATGAGCAAAACTTAAGCACATTATCTACTCATTGCACGCTAGTTAATATTGAGCACATTATTTCCAAGCCTGCAATCAAGCGTTTGCTTCAGCAAGAACTTGATCGTTCCATCAACGCATACACTGATCTATCTAATACCAAGCGTGCTCCCATCAAGCAAGGCTTTATTACTTTTCTTCAAGCCATTAACTCTATTGAATGGATCCATAACCTATGGCCTGACTGCCCAATCGATTACTATCAAACTTATTACAAAGAACTGCGTTACATCAGACTAAATTTTATCCGTACACGTAGCTATGACACCAGTTCAACTGCATTAGTTGACTGGTTGCGTCAGCACATGCCTGTTGCATCCATGTTTACCATGATGCGCAAGTATCTTGATCAACAAGATCTCAACCGTTGGATTGATAAAGAAGTTGGTTATAGCCGTCAAAGTTTTTATGAACTTAACGACACATTCTCTATGGCACTACGTATCCTTAGCAATGACAAGGAACTTGCGCCACCTAAGCGTTGGCGCATTGCAGAGTTCCATGACCATGTCCAAGCTGAGTCCTGGAAGATCCAGAATCCTAAAGAAGTTCTACGCCAAGATCTATTCCCTGAACCTATCAGGGTTGATCGTGGTGATGAGCACTGGTCATTCTTCCAGCCTGTTGACACACACCAACTAGCCATGTGGGGCCAGGCCGTACGCAACTGCGTCGGTTCGGCATCTCACTACGCAGAAGACATCAAGAAGCGTAAGCACTTCATTGTGCTTTGCATGATCGATGGTAAGCCAATGTTCACCATCCAACTGGTGGTTGACATGGGCATGATGTCTGTCAAGCAGATCGCTGGCGTAGCCAACCAGCGTCTGACGGAAGAGCAGCGTGAAGCCTACACAGAAGCGTTCCATGAGGCCTTGCGTCTACGGGAGAAGCAGTTAGAATCTGCCTGAGCCCGCACGGTTTACCAGCCTTAGCCTCGATACTAGGGCTGGTTTTAACCATGACAAATGACTACACCGATGATCAACTGCTCGCCATGGCGATGGCTAACCTTGGTGAATACATCCATGACAACTCACCACACTACATACTGATTGAAGAAGATCCTCGTAATGAGGATGACTACGACAGTTGGACTTACGGAATGGAAGTCCTACCACATGATCACACTTGGCACTCCACATCAATTGACATTGAATCAAACGAAGTAAAATGACAAAAGAACTACTGGAAGAAGCCTACGCTCTCTATCAAAGACTTTACAAAACTTGTTGGGATCTTGCTATTCATCAGAAAGGCGAACACCACACAAGGTGTAAACGAATCGAGGAGAAGGCACTGAATCGTTATGAACGGCGCTATCAAAAGTATACAAAGACTTGTGAATCCATCTGCTGAAACAATTACTCGTCAGCAGATATTTGATGAACTATTCTCTAAAGCTAAACAACGTTTCGTAATTGATCCGGTTCCCATTGTGAACCGTCAAAACAATCCTGATTTACAACAAACGCTTCATCAATCACAACAGCATGCACAACGTATTCTGAATCAACGTATTGATCCAGGATCATTAGAACTGGATCGTTTACTTTCTACTGTTGGTATCCGATCTAATCTTTCTGATACCCTCCGTTATCCCACAACACATTATGTATTAGAGCCTGGTGTTTACTACAAACGCCAACACAAATTACCAGCTAATCAATCGCGTCCCACCCAATCTTCTCCTGGTACTGTCCAGGAGTTCATTGGATTTAAAGATACTCCAATGATGGACTGGGATGTGGCTGGTCCATATCATGCTCAACGCAATGCAACAATTCGACATCTTGGTGATGTGGAAGATCGTATTCAAAACTATCTTGCGCAAAATCCACAAGCAACACTTCGTCTTTATCAATCCCCTGGAGGATATCGTGCTTTTGATTTAACAACACGACAATCACCAACTCAATACAATCAAGCATTTGAATTACTTGATGTTGATCCTGATTACAGAATGATTTCTCAGCAAAGACCAGATGTTCTTAAATATGTTGGAAATCTTGCTGTCAATGACACAGAACGATTCAACTCTCGCATTAACCCTAAGGTTGGACGCGTTGACTGGGTAGCTCAGCCAATTGCTGAGATACGCGGAACTTCAGCCGTTGTTGATCCTACAAGCCTTAGGCGTGTTGCTGCTTATCATGACAATCCTATTCAACAAAACTTTTTGCGGGGTGAGGCCCAAGCTGCTGGCATCCGTAAAGTGAAAGAGAACTTACCAACTGCTTCTCAATTTTTACAAAAACAAATTCAATCTTATCTGGGTCTTTGACTCAGGTATACTTTGATTTCATGGCCGACTAGCCCAACGGCAGAGGCAAGCGACTTAAAATCGCTCGAGTCCCGGTTCGAATCCGGGGTCGGCTACCAACTTCACTCAATTCCAAACCATGTCTATCCTTTCTGCATTCAAGCATCTTGTCCCTGAGTTCCATGCATTCAGTGACGAAGACAAACGTTACAACATTGGTGCTACCTGGACGGCACCAGATGGCCTAAAGGACTACCACAATCTTGAGCTGCGGTATGTCCGTAACTCAGAGCGGCTTGCGCTCCAGGGGGATCCACAGCCTGATGGTAGTTGGAAGTACACAGAACCCAATGGTCATGTTCATATGATCAGTGCGGAACGCGCTGCTCAATTTATGGAGCAGACTAAGCTGCATGCCAACATCATGTGTGACATGCTTGACAAGTTAAAAGATTCTGGTGCTTTGTCCCAGGCACTGGACACCACTGCGCAACCTGCTTAATATACCGACGACATATATACCCCCACACTCGTGGGGGTTTTATTCATGACTGATGATGCCTCTACTTTTGTTGATCTAGATCTGGTTGATAAAGTTGTTGCTTTAATTCCAGAGCACACCTGGGGTTTTGTTCGCAACTATCTTATCGATCAGCTTGTTGACATGATGCCAAGCACAGTCTTGGAAAGCTTGACTGGTGATCCACTTGGCTTTGATCAAGCAGAAGCAATTCTCCATGACTATTACGAAACACATTCCAATGAAGACTTAATTACTGACGCTTTCAGAATTCTTGGTACAGAAAATACTCTGTACATGTTGGATTCCTGGCAACTCGACAAACAACCAAAGACCGGTGACCTTTGCTCCTCAGATCCTGCCTGCTTGTCCACAATGCAAGGAGAACAAACTCAAAACGATTGAGTCAAGAAAATCACCACAGTCAACCCGTCGTCGAAAAGAATGTCAAGCCTGTGGCTTTCGTGTAACAACACATGAAGTCACAGCTGAATTCTTTGAAGAAGCCAAGCACAACCTCTATCTTATGGAACAGTTTAAGAAACTTCTTGGTACTGACCTACCCAATTCTGGGGTGGAACCACCCAAGATTGGGGTGATAAACAAGTGCAGTGATTGCCATCACAACATTGAAGGTCGTTACTGCACATTTGATTTCCCTGAGTACGACACATCAGAGTCGTACGACTGCAATCACTACGAACTCTTTCATTCCAAATGACAACCAAAGTTCAATACAGCTATGCCATTGGTGATCGCGTAGCAGAGCGCCCCAAGACACATGGTCTTTTCACCAGGCAACCTGAAGTCAGGCAGCGCATCAGTCAATACCGTAATCAACGGTATGGCACTGTAGTTGGTATGACTACAAAACTAAATGCAAAGAAACACAAACTTAAGTTCCTTGTTATTAAATGGGATCATTTGTCTACACCAACTGAACATGCGCAGATGAGAATCTGTCCTGCAAGTGAATTAGACTATCTAGTACAGCAAACAATAGTTCCTGGTGAGTAACATGGTTCATAACGCAAAACCTTTATGGATTGAAATTAAACATATTGATGAGTCCTGGCATTCCAACCCAGGTCATAAGTATGGAAAGTTCTTGCGTTTAATTGCAGAACGTATTCCTTTGGAACTAGGAGAAGGTCGTTTGCCACGCAACCACACAGCACAGGATGTTGTCGATTGGTTGCTAGAGCAAGCGTATAAAGGAGACAATGATATCCGTTACAACTATGATTGGGAACTCACTGACACTCATTGAATGAAAGTCGATTTGACCTGGGCCACTCCAAATGCAGAAGAGCTAATCGTCAAGATGGCTCGTGTTTCAGCTCCAAGGAATCAAGACAACATGGATACTGCTCCAAGGTTGTTGCAGTACTTAATCAAACACAAGCACTGGTCACCATTCGAGATGGCAAACATGTGTGTTGAAATCGAAACAACACGTGCAATCTCACCGCAGATCCTGCGCCATCGTTCATTCTCATTCCAAGAATTTAGTCAACGTTATGCAGACACGGCAGAACTTGGCTCGGCTGTTATTCCTCATCTGCGTCGTCAAGACTTTAAGAATCGTCAAAATAGCATTGATGATTTGTCTTCTGATGCAATCGCTAGTTATTATCGCCGCATTAGCAAGTTGTATGAAGACTCCGAACATCTCTACCGCGAGATGGTTAGCAACGGGGTTGCAAAAGAATGTGCCAGGTCTATCCTGCCACTTTCGACACAGACCCGTCTCTTCATGAACGGTACACTACGCTCGTGGATCCACTACATTCAATTACGCTGTGACCCAGGAACTCAATTCGAACACAGACAAATTGCAGACAGAATCAAAAGAATCTTCTGCAAAGAATTCCCCATCATCGGAGAAACCGCCTTTGCAGAAGACTGATGAGCTAGAAAAGTGGCGATCAGAAGGTCGCGGCGCTTTGTTTTTTTAATTCTTTGATGGCATGCTTGGACTCTACATCCGTGCGTGCCATTTTCTTTTTCTTATCTACCAGGTAGACAATCAGTGCTTTGTTCATTTGATCTGGCCTCCAGTGACATAAGGAAAGTAGCAGATGTTACGGTACTTCAGGCAGAGCCAGGGACGGTGGGCTAAGTTCCACCAGGCTTGGTCCTTCTTAGCCTGATCCTCTTGGCTGTACTTGCAACCGCGATACGTTAAAGTCATGAATCTGTATCTATTGATACGGAAAGTATATGACGGTTAATGTATATGATGTCGTTCATCTTGTAACACTGGACCTAAGTAAGTCCTTAAACTGCTGATTAGTTTTACTTATCATTCAATTCCATGAAACTCCTCAAGTTTTCCACCGGCAACGGCAAGCTCCGCAACCGTCTCATCTTCTCGTTGCCTTCTGGTTATTCCTGCCCTAATGCTGGGGTATGCAAGACCTTTGCTGATCGCATCACGGGTGCCATCACTGATTTGCCTCAGCTCACAGGTGTAGAAGCACAGTGGGACTTCCGTTGCTTTGCTGCCATGGCAGAGGTGCGGCCCAACGTTCGAGAAGCACGTTGGCACAACTGGGATTTATTGCGTGAAACCATTCACATGAATGGGAACCAAGCCATGTTGCTACGTGATCTGATTGACCTTTCACTGCTTATGCAACCACAAAAAGAACTTGTTCGCGTTCACGAAGCTGGTGACTTCTGGACTGAAAACTACATGAAGGCTTGGCTTATGGTTGCCCAGGGCAGACCCGATCAAAAGTTTTATGCCTACACCAAGTCTCTTGGTATGTGGTACAACCTTCGGGATATGATCCCATCCAACTTCTATCTCACCGCATCGTTTGGTGGGACACTTGACTATCTCATCCCCAAGTATCCTGACGTATTCAAGCGTGTGGCACACGTTGTCTACACCGAAGCTCAGGCTGAGGAAATGGGCCTTGAGATTGACCACGATGACAGCCACTGCCTTGGCGATAAGTCATTCGCTCTTTTGGTCCATGGGTCCCAAAGAGCAGGCTCTGAGGCAAGTCAGGCTATATCACAGCGAAAGAAAGAGGGTGGTTTTGTAGGATACGGAAAAACAAACAAGAAATAATTCTGTAAAACCTTGCGGACCAAGTGAAATCAGATAGTATTCATCCGTCTTTCATTTGGTCCATGAGTTACGTTATTGCCTGTTGGCGGTGGGGCAAACCACACGCCATCACTGCCAACAGTAAAACCAATGGTTTTGAGTTGATTCCACTAGACTCAGATGTAGCTTTAAACAAGATCTTTTCTCATCCGTATCGTGCGGGTGCACAACAGATCTTGACGTGGATAAACAGCAATGACGAAGACCTTTCCAGTAAAGAACTCACGATTGAAGATGAAGCCCGATTCCGCAAATGAGTCTTGGCTTGTCTTTGACCTTGAATCAGATGGTCTTTACGACAAGGTAACAAAAGTATTCTGCATTGTTATTTATGACATCAATAGAAAACAAACTTTTAGTTATGGGCCTGATCGTGTTGTTGACGCTCTTGCTCATCTGGCAACCGGTGATGTTCTCATTGGTCACAACATAATTTTCTATGACATTCCTGTTTTAGAAAAGCTCCATGCATTTAAAAGTAATGCACGGATTATTGACACGCTCATTTGCACACGATTGATCTGGCCCAAGGAAGTTCTTTATGATCTTGACATCGAACAATATCCGCAGGTTCCAACGAACCAGCGTGGATCCGCATCACTTAAGAGCTGGGGATGGCGCTTGGCCGATCATAAGATCGTCTTCAAGGACTTCTCTCAATATTCAGAGGAGATGCTCCGGTATTGTGTCCAAGATGTCAAGGTCACTACAAAACTATTTGAATTTATCCAAGCTCAAAACTATAAAGAGTCTGCTCTCAAGCTGGAGCACGACTTTGCGTTGGCAATTAACAAACAAATTAGAGCAGGTATTCCTTTTGATGTGGATGCAGCTCTTGATCTCGTGGATGATTTACGAACAAAAGAAATCAAACTTGAATCACAGTTGAAAGAAATTTTTCCACCTATTAAGCATGAATCGGTGTTTGTTCCTAAAGTCAACAACACAAAACGTGGTTATGTCAAGGGACAACCTTTTACCAAAGTCAAGTATGAAGACTTCAATCCTGGATCTCGTGACCAGATTGTTGATCGACTGCGCCAAAAGTACGGATGGCAACCAGAGAAATTTACTGAAAAAGGAAATCCAATTGTTAATGATGAAGTGTTAGAGCAGCTACCTTATCCAGAAGCTAAACCATTAGCTGAATATATGCTAGTTAAAAAACGTCTAGGTCAAATCATTGATGGCAATAACTCTTGGATCAAGCTTGTTAATAACGACACTGGGCGTATGCATGGTGATGTTGTTACTAACGGCTGCATCACTGGTCGTTGTGCACATCGTTATCCCAACATGGGTCAAGTTCCAGCAGGCTACTCTCCTTACGGTAAAGAATGCCGTAGTTTGTTTCATGCTCCTACTGGTTGGGATCTTATTGGTATTGATGCCAAGGCATTAGAGCTTCGTTGCCTTGCCGGATATTTAGCAATATGGGATGAAGGAGAGTACGCAAGTCTAGTCATTAATCCAGAGGTAGATATTCATTCCTACAACCAAGAGCAATTTGGTGTAGCTACCAGAGATATCAGCAAGCGTTTGTTATACGGAATGTTGTACGGGTGTGGTGCAATGAAAGCTGGTACGATTATTGATCCGGATGAAAAAGATGAAGAAGTTCTTAGGAAACTGGGAAGAACTGCAATCAACTCATTCATGAACGGTGTGCCAGCACTCAAGAAACTAAAGGACAAAATCAACAACACTATTTCAGAACGTAACCATTTGATTGGATTGGACAAACGAATCCTTTATTGTCGGTCAGCCTTTAAAGGACTAAATGTTTTACTTCAATCAGCTGGTGCCATCATCATGAAACAAGTTGTTGTTTTTGTACACGACAACATTGAAAGAAATCTTGGCTTGGTTCACGGCAAGGACTGGGAACAAATGCTCATGGTCCACGATGAAATCCAACTGGCCTGTAAACCTCAATACACCGAAGCCATTAGGGAGCAGGCTATGCTTGCCTTCCCACAGGCACAGGAGTTCTTTGGTTTTCGCTGTCTGATCGAAGGCGACTCAAGAGTTGGTTTTGATTGGTCTGAAACTCATTGATGCTGCGTCCCAGGTATGACGTTAAACTGCCTTAACACCACACTTCTTGAACAATGAATCAATCCTTTGTCTGCGCCCAACTTTCCGAAGATCCTCGGGAGGTTTTTATCAGTGCAACCTCAACAGCGCTTCGTTGTTTTGTGACACTGCCACCTGTAGGAAACAAAGCTCCTACAGTTGTTGAATACAATTCTTATGGGAAAGCATCAGAGCGTTTCCGTGGTTTCTCCAAAGGAACCTTGGTGTACATTCACGGCGCAAAGCTACGTTACGATCTCGAATCAAAAACGTATTCGTTACATGGAGGAGTGGTTGCTCCGGTTACGGAAGCATTCCCAATTCTTAACACAGTCATCCTCTGTGGACGCTGCGTAAAAGATATTGATGAGAATGATCCACGTGCTTGTAAGACAACTGCAGATGGTTTGATGATTTGTAATCAAACGCTTTCAGTAAATACTGGACGCAATCAAGCGGATCTCTTTAACTTCTATGCCATCAACTCCAATAAAGATGCACTGAATAATGCTGAGTTGTTGTTGAACTTTACTCGCAAAGGAACCGGTCTTACGATCCAGGGGCGTTTAATTACCGATGCTTGGCGAGATAAAGAATCCAATGAGAAGCGGAGTCAAACCAAAATCCAATTGGTTTCAATGACGCTTGCTCCTAAAGGAACCAATACAGTTGAAGGACAAACTGTTAAATCTTCTACGACTGTCGCTTCTGATAAAGTTGCTTCTCTTTGGGGCGGTAAAACTGCAGAAGAAAGTGACCCGTGGAATTTAACTTCTGGCCTGCCTGATCTCCCTGGTCAATACGGTTCTGCACCCACTCTCGAAGAGGCGCCCTTCTGATGTCCAACTCTATTCACAATCAATTCACTCTTCTTCATGAAGACGAAGGAAACGATATTATTTTTCGTTTCCAAGAAGTTTTAGCTGAAGGAATTGTTCGCCAGTTTATTAACTTTATGCGTGCCTGTGGTTATCACGAGGAGTCAATCCACTCAGTGATGGGTGAGATTGTTGACGAATATTACCACTGTAAAGAAAAGCAGCAACTTGGTTTGATCGAGACGGAAGAAGAGGTAGCCTGAGGGCACGTCCTGGACATGACGTTAAACTGTCCAACTTTGACTAAGAACACACCATGACTTCACTCATGACTACCAAGAAAACATCTGCGCTTGCTACCCGTGGACTGGACTCTTTTAAGATGTTCCAATCCAAAGAATTTGTATCTGGTTACCAGAATCTTGTAACCATTCAACCGTTAAACAAATCTAAGATACGTGGTTGGTTTGTCCGTAAATCAGATTTAGATAACTGCGGATGGATTGCAACCGAAGATCAGTTTGTTAAAGGCTCAGTCATCTGGGACTACAAACAAACATTTGGCATGGCTCCCAATACTTCTATTGAAGAGGGCCTGAACTTTACTGAACCTCGTTTGCAAATCTTGTTGCGTTCTCCTTTAATGGTTGAAGAAACTACGGGGATGCGCCAAACGATTGGAACCTTTGATGATCCAGAGGTTAAGCAATTGTTTGAGAATGACAAGATTGCTGCTGATCTCTCAAACAGCAAAGGCGAAATGTACAAGCGCAAGTACAGCGTTCGTACCAAGTACCTTGTCTACATCCTCACTGAAGACAACAAGCGTGCCCACAAGATTCCCATGGTCTTGACTTTGAAGGGATTGAATGGCACTGATGTTTCTGAGAAGGTAAAACTGTACGAAAAGGAAATGTCCAAGTGCCTTAGCAAAGCATTGGATGCTGAAGTGCCTTTAAACTTTAACGAAAAGTTTTATGCAACTACCGTATTTGCTCCAGTACTTGCCAATGAAATGCGCGGGGCCAACAACGTTGAGATCTGCGCAATTGAATCTTTTGACATTCCTGGTTACAGCACCCAGGAAGAGGCTGTTAAATCGTTGAATCGTTTGTCTATCCCTGATGAAGATCGTGAATCAACCTGGAAGTTCCAGGAACTGTTTGGCGATTACATCAACCAGCACGCTAAGCAAGATGCTGAAAAACTGGGTGGTGCCTACGGCATCAAAGACGGTGTTGAGATTCTTCCCGTATCCCGCACCATGGATCCAGTCGATGTAAAAGCATTGCCTGGTCGTGATGAAACAACTGGAGAAGACGCGTCACTCTTGTGATTTAACATCGGGGTTGGCAATGTCATCTTGATTAATGGAAACATTATTGAAGATGAACATATCTTGGACCAGCCCTCGAATGACTCCTTGACGTTGAGTGGCGATCTGCGCAAGCAAGGTCGCCATTTCTTTTAATGTATTTACCGAATCACAATCTTGGATAGAACGTTTAATTTTTTCAAACCAAAACTTGTCATCAAGCGTTGGTTCAATTTGAAATTTGTTCAATGGTACGTACTTAATTTCTTCCATGTGTATTAAGTTGTTACTGTTTATTTTACTTCTATAGTAAAGACCATTCACAAACTTCCAAATGTATTAAGAAACACCAATGAAACCTGCAGAATCTGCGGCCATCAAAACAGGTGGTGCTACTGCTGCTGTAGCAGGAGCCCTTGCTTTTTGTATCGGTAATCCTGTATGCTGGGCTGCGGTCGCCTATGGGGCGTATCGTATGGGACGACTTGCTTATCGCCATGTCAAGTCCCAAGAGAACAAGCCGGGTCCTCATGAAAACTCGAGCATCCCGTTCTAATTCCATTCCATTCAAACCATGTCTACTCAACTCCAAACCGAATTCAATTCTGCTCAAACTCTTATTTATTCTCGGTCTAACATCCGTCGCGCCTTCCAGGACTTTGACGACACTGAGATCACCGGCATTTATTTGCGAGATGATCATTGTGTTGTGGTGCGTACTGATGGTAGTGAGCAGACTTACAAACGGGAATTAATTAAGGCTGCTTTCCAGCAGTATACTTATCGTCTTAAGGATTTCTTTTCGTATCTTGGTCCCAATTACCGTGGCCCTAGTGTATGGCGTAACAATGCTTACGTTATTTTTAAGGGCTGGAACTATTCGCATGCACTCGGACACCTGACCTCTAATGCAAAACTCCAGGCCCATTGGGCAGACAAGTTTATGCACTTGGCAGACCCAAACAAACTCAAGGCCATTCTTCAGTCTGACCAGACCGACCTTGGCTATTTGGTTGCGCCTGACGGGATGCGGCTTGCAGATAGGCCGATTGATCTGGACTCTGAACTGGACGATGGCTCCGAACAAAAGCCGGTGCTTGGCGAACCTAACTGCTCGTGTGGGTCCTTTCAGCGTCAGCTCAGTGACTTATCTTTATTCCAAGAAGAAATCCAAGGCTTTAAGCCGTGGTGCATCCACCTGACTTGGTTCAATAAGTACAGAGAACTTCTTTGTAAGCGTACTGAAGCAAGGAATGTTAGTCCCAGTGGGACACCTGACAAGTGTGTGGCTTGGTGGTATGCACCTCCAACTGATCACACCAGTGATGGTCGCTTCCTCTTGCTGCACACTAAGTCTGGTGCTCAGGCTCCGCTAACTCACTGGCGTACCTACAAGCCAAATGAAGTCTTTACCCAACGTCATGCATGGGATTTGTTCTTCAATATGATGGAAGCTGGCTACGTTCCATTCCCTGGTACTTCACTTCCTCAACTCAAGAACGCATTTAAGAAATGACTGACGACATTCTTGAATACGCACGCCAACTTGCTATGCAACCACGCACCTCATCCATCCCTGGCGACAAATGCTATGACCTTGAAATCCCTGAGGACACTCACTGGGAGCTTGTCAAGCTAGCCGCAGAACTTAAGATGCACCACGAGGACTACGCAATCAACGTACTTATTGGACATGTCGAATCTGAACTGGATCGAAAAGCTCAATCTTGAATGCATTGAGGAAGAAGATGGCAGTATGACCATCCACATCAACTGGGATGAAACAGATCCAGATATGGAATACTGGACATCTCTTGGTGAAGAAGGTCAAAAAACCTTTATGCTTGATGCACTCCACAATTCTCTTCAGAGCAATGTCAATTGACACCTACGGTCTTACAAACGAACAGTACACAGAGTTTTTTGAAAAGAATGTGGAGTTTGCTGCCAAGCTTTATCTCAAAACCTGCAACATTCTTAATGAAGAAGGGGCGGGGCACATAGACTTCAAAACAATCTTGGATATGTACCAGGAAGCTATGTACACAACCAATGATGACTGCCGCCGGTACCAGAAGAGCAACAACCCTGAAGCTTTAAAGGAAGCCACCGTTGAAATCTTTGGCATTACTCCCACTAGGGAGGAGCTGATGGCTGAAGTGCAATCAGTTAATGTCAAGGTGGAAGCACTGACGGACTACGTTGCCAAGCTGGTGGAGATCACAACCAATGGTCTCAATGGTGTGGTGGAAACGCTAGAGGGTTGACAGCTCTGGTAGACTGATCACGCACAAACCCTGCAGGGTCGCCGTCCTGGTCACGACGTTAAACTGACCACAAACTAAACCACTCAATTCAATGTTTGAAACTTTGTTTGCCACCGTATTTCCGGTGATGAAAGATCTTCTTTGGGCGGCAGCAGGCATGCTGCTGACCTATGTCCTAAACAAAGTCCAATCTCAATTCAACTGAACAATGTCTCAAGTAACTCACGTTAAGCTAGAAGAGCTTTCTGTTCTCAAGCTATACGAGCACTATGGTGCCCTGGAACGCTCTCTTCCTCTCCTCACTCCTGAGTCCCAGGAACTGGCTAAGGCTGAGCTTGAAGCTTGTGCAACACTGCGATCCGAAAAAATTGATCGGATTTATTACGCCATGGCAGCCCATGAGGATGCTCTGGAACGTATCAAAAAAGAATCTGATTTAATTCAGAAAGCTAAGGTTCATCACACTGGTCAGATCAAGCAGCTCAAGGGGTTGCTCAATTGGCTGCGTAGGGTTGCGCCTATCAATGAAAACAAAATTACTGGTCGCAATTATCAATTCACTCTTGTCAAGAAAAAAGATCTGACTGTAGAAGTCAGTATTGATCCTGAATATTGGCACACGGATGACAGGAAAAAATTCTGTATTGTCCAAGAAACCACAACAACCAAGAAAGT
>Ga0208161_1000672_pt1 | contig 19146 bp, 24 predicted proteins | sample CB_VirMetaG_3_FD_184538 | JGI IMG/M metagenome (GOLD analysis project Ga0208161, IMG submission 184538) | Freshwater to marine saline gradient viral communities from Chesapeake Bay - CB_1508_1S Viral MetaG (SPAdes) (version 4) | ecosystem: Environmental > Aquatic > Marine > Coastal | place: USA...
AAAGAAACAGGACGGCAACATGCCATCCATAAACAAGAAGGACGACCCCCCGCCGGGGGCGAAGCACCCGACGGCGGGGGGGCGAACGTCAATCACCCTTCTTCATCTCCTGATCCACAAGCATCTTCTCCAAGAGAGATGCGTAGGTCAGGATGACGCTCAACTGCCAGTTGTTGATGGGAGTGGGAGCCCCAAAGAATTCTTCCCTATCCTCTTCGTGCATTCCCGTGATCATCTTCTGGTAGAGAGGAAGCAGGCTTGCGACGAAGCCACTTCCCTCCTTCAACACGAAACTAAAATCTTCCTTGCCTTTGTCTACTGCGACCATTGCTTTCCTTTTCAAAGAAACAACGAACCCGCCCGGCGGCGGCATGCCGCGACGCCGGGACGGGTCGGGAGATACAACTCAGAACGGGAGGCTGTCGTACTTCTCAACAGCGATTTCAGACTTCACATCCCACATGCCATTGATCAGGAACTCTCGCTCCTGAACGTCGAGTTTGGGGAACACGTTCTGAACGAGTCCCCCTTCGAAGTACTGGTGGACCTGACGACTGGTGCCTTCGACTTTCACGAAGTCGTTGCTGTCTTTCCAGCCAACGGGAACTCCAACGATGAACTCCTGCGTCACGTCGTTCAACGTGATCTTGATCTGGGCCAACTCGTGGCCCCGGAGTCCGTACCAAGCAACCTTCAGATCCGGAAGGATGTGCTTCCGGATGATGGAGTCGATCTGCAATCGCTCCATCGTCTTGAACGGTCCGTGAACCCCGTTCATCCAGTAGTAGTAACCCGTCTCGTCTTGAGACGTGTCGACAGTTGGAACGTCGAGATGTGTGAAGTGCTTTCCGATGATCACGATTCTGCTCCGTGATAAGAACCCTTCCAATACTTGAAGTTGTAAGGGTATGCCGGGGGACACATGACGATGATGTACCCGTTCCTGTGGGGTCTCATCATCACTTCTTCCATCGCCATTTGGTCAACGAAATGCGATGCTTCGTATTCAGGAAGACATGTCGCATCTTCTTTTCCTTCCTTGAACTCAACAAGGAAAGTTTGCTTCATCTTGATCAAGATTCTTTCTACCTTTTCCGCTTCTTCAGCGAAATTGTTGAGTCGATCTTCGAGAGATTGGTTGTTTTGATTCGACATCACTGTGTCTCCTTGTAGTAACGAATGACAAACCTGTTCACTTCCGGGACCTCTTGAAGCAAGAGAATGACGTATCCTTCTCCCACTTTTCTAATGAAGTGTCGAGAAGGATTCCATGACTCCACGGTGTCAATGATTAATTGACACTCTTCTCGACTTCTTATCACTGTTGCTTCCTCGATTGTGGGAGCAGTGAACTTATGTACCAACTCCAAGAAGATGTGATCGACTTCTACTTGAAGTCTCCGAATGGTGCTTTGACGAGACAGGATTTCTTTCGCGAGTTCTGCGCTCATGTCAGTATCTCCAATGACAAGAAGGCAAGGCGACCATCGCCCGCCGAAGGCGACGGGCGATGGGTGCCGGGCCTACTTATTCTCCGAGCAGTCAAAGCACAAGCCCTGACTCATCTCTGCGTCTACCCATGCGGACACATCGGTGCCGCACTTGACGCACTTCCCCTGCGTGCAGGGGCAGGGAATAGTGCAGAGCAACTGGATCTCTGCATCTGTGAACGTCCCCAACATACCCTCTGATATGTTGGGGTTGAGGACACGCTTGGTCCCTCCACAATAGTGACAGTTCTTCACTGTTCTTCTCCTACAATTGGAACAAGGATCTCGAAACGGAGATCCATCCCCGCTTCGGTTGAGATTTGCTCCCAAGTTTTGATGAACTCCAGTGCGGAGGTGAGGGAGAGAAACTGCGCCTCTCCCTCCTTTCCGTCTGCTCCCCAGATCACCACGATCCTCTTTTCGGCATAGCCGAGTTCGAGGTCCTCGATGATCTCTTCGACGACGTTGAGATCTGCCTCCAGTTCGGAAGCGATCTCAAGACTGGTCTTCCCAGCCACCAACAGATTCTCTACCTGATCTCTCATGCTTCGTCGATCCATGCCCATTCCATTCCTTTCTTTGCGTTCCATGAATACCAACCAATGTTGGCGTCCGTAAGGATTCTCTGAAGTTCGTATGCCCTCTCGGGCACCAGTTCGATGATCACCCTAAGGTGGTCGATCTGGGTCGCAATGAGTTCTTGATCTTCCATAGTGATTCTCTCCAAAAGGATTCCAAACCTCCACCACCGGGCGGCGGCGGTGCGAGGAACGAGCACCCGCGGGCACCGCCGCCGACCACCTATTGAGTCGAATGTCAGTGATCCCGCTGGTCTTGGGGCCAATCGCGCATAAAGAAAGGGGGACGACGATTTCTCGCCGCCCCCCTCGATCACACGATCTCGGACTCGGATTGTTCGATCGACTTCTTCGGCTTTCGCTCCTTCTTGGGCGACGGCGTTCCCGTCGTCTCGAAGTGTGCGAGGACTGACTCGGTTTCCACCTCTGCGGTCCGGCTGATCCGGACGTACTGGAGGATCTTTCCATCATCGTCCGTGAAAGGGCTGAGGGTGTACCTCAACCCGTCGCACTCCCACGACACCTCGCCGACCACGAAGCAGTGGGCTTTCGGCGTCCCGTCCTCACGATACGAGGTCTTGATCGGGGAAAGTGCGGGGACGTTAAACGTAACGGTCTTCATCGCTGGAATCTCCAATTGCGATGTCTGTAAGTGGGCGGCACGCTGCCACCCTCACTTGTGAGGGGCAGCGGGTCGAACACTGTTTGCGTTAGATTGGGGGTTGATGAGGTGTGGGGAAACCGGGGAGGGTTCTGGCTCCCCGGTGGCCTATGCTTTGGGGGGGGTAGAGGCCCCTCGGTGGCTGTGTCTCCCACAGGAGAAAGACCCCTCCCGTATCAAAATCCTGCCCTCTGGTACCTTTGGTACTGTGTGGTACGCCGTTACCCCCGCCCACGGCCTCAGAACGGCGTTTGTACCAGACGTACCAGACTAGCCAGACCTACGCATACTCTCTATACTCTATATACACCCCACCTCTTTTAGAGAAAGGTATGGTACATATGGTACGGGGGAAAAGAAACAGCCCTCCCGTTGCCGAGAGGGCCGCTTTCCGCAGTACCAGACCAGCCACAAGTCCGGTACGGCTATGGTACATCCTTGGTACGCAGCGTCAGTCCCCGAATCCCCCTCTTGCCTCCATTGCCAATCCGAGCCCTCCTAAGGTCCCAAGTGGACCCTTCCACGACCCGGTACACCAACTGATTCTGGCTCATAGCGGGAACCCGCAACTCCTTACTCCACTCTTTCCAGTGGGAGTACAGGGCTTCCGACGACACGAAGCCCCCTTCCTTGGCCTCAAACCGGGCAAACAGGAACTCGTCGATTGGATTGTTGACGGCGTGGTACTCCTCGATGAGGGATTTTGACCGCTCTGGCATGGGGAACTTGGCCTTGGGGTCCTTTTCGGCCTCCACCAACCGAGCCCCCTCCAATGCCCAAGCGGCAATTCCCGGCAACTCCGCCATCAACTGCTCACCTAGCCGGTAATTCTCCCGCCCCACAAACGAGACCGTGAAGGGAAGTAGAACCATCTTCCCAGACAGCCCGAGCCCCTTGTTTGGGAGCCTCGGTATTTCGTTGGATTGCATGATCGGGACGGCATCCACGACCACGTTCCGGAGTGGTTGCTCATACTTCCTGTTGATGGAGATGGGGTCTCGTCCGACAATCGACTTGAGGACCCGGCACGCGGCTTCACCTTCACGATTCGATATTTCGGATACTTCATTGATAGCCATCACCTTGGCCTGTTCGATGCCCCAGAGCCCGAACTGACCGGCGATATCCTCCAGACAGGTACCCATGTAGCCTTCCCCAAGCAACGCCTTGAGGATCGACATGATTGTACCTTTGCCTCCCCGGATCTTGCCGTACATCAAGAACCATTTGGCGTAATCCCGATGTGGCAGGAGACAGTACCCAAACATCCGCTGCAACAACCCACCCCATTCCGGATCCCCACCTCCCCACTCATCCAGACACCGATGCCACATCGGACACTCCGCACCTTCCACGTACTGGCACGGCACGATGTGGGGGGAGAAGAAGGTCTCGTCCCTCACAAAGGAGTCACCCGTCGCCGCATCAATCACAACATCCTCAAACGCAACAAGACTCCGGACTTCTTTCGTCTGGGGAGCCGTGATCCACGCGGGCGTCTTCTCATGCGGCAGGGTCTGCAACGCCTGCAACGCCCTCAAGACCCCCTGAATCTTTGGGATCGAGGGTGCGTATCGCACCTGCTGCTGTCCGTTGGCGGTGTTCTGGGTGTAGGTCACATTCTCCAACGCGACCCACAGGGCACTCTCAACCCACTCCAGATCCCGCTTCTGCCACCTTTCACCGTACCATTCGTAGAAATTCCCTCTCCAAAACCACAAACCTGCTCTATGATGCGGGGTAGAGAAACGAGAGGTGAGCAGGTAACGTGCTACCTGCATGGGTTCTGAGGACGCCAAGGTGGCTGATTGCGTCCGGTTCGTCATGTGCTAGATCCTTTACGAAAGCCCGGTATATGCCAAGTTACTCTCCCCCCAACGGAAACCCCCCGGCCCCGGCCCCCGCCAACGGAAACCCTCCGGACCCCGCCAATGGTACCAACCCGCTGGCGTTTTTGGGTCCCATGATGGGGATGATCCAGTCAATTCTCCAGAACCAGAAAGATTCTCGATCCTACTCGGACGCCGCCTACGAAGCAACTCGTCGTGCGGAAGCCGGTCTCTTCCCTCTTCGGAAGGATCCCCAGAAGACCGCAAACATCGACGCTCGGCGTCGAGCCATGAGGGTCAACCAAGGTCCAAGTCGTAGGCAGGTTGATCGAAGCCGTGCAAACCTCGAAGCCTACGTCGACCGCAAGAGGCAGGAAAGAGCCGCTATTCTGCAAGACAGAGCCGATGCGACGGCCGAACTCGAGGAAATCTCGAAATGGATTGATGGCTGGGCTTCTCAGGTTCTTAACGCAGGACCCAATCGTGCTTTGCTAGACTACATGGATGAGATGGCTCGCAACGAACGGGAATCACTCGCGTACCAAGAAGAACAAAAAGAGATTCGGAAGAAGGCTCAATACCAGAAAGTGATTGACGACGCCCTTGCGGAAATTGGGGATGTTGAGCCGAATGTCCCGGAAATGGACATTGCCCAAGCCGAAATGGAAGCAGCGGGCAACGCTGAAGGTGTTAGTGACATTCCCGGTTATGACGTGTATGCAATGGGGGAGGCTATTGCTCGTCGGCGTCGAGCCCGTCAGCAGGGAACCTACGACCCCGATCTTGAAGCGATTAGGTATGCCGGGGATGAGGCTGAAATCCAAGCCGCTAGGGATTTGGATATGCGGAACCGTCCGTTTGATGTCGAAGACGACGGCGGCTTTGCTTGGGACCCACGTGTCGCATGGAATCGCATGAATTCTGCTCCCCCTGCGGGCACCGCGTACGGTGCCCCCGGCATGATTCCTACCGATATTGTCCAAGTGGGGGGAGAAGCATTCGGATACGACATGTCAGGCATTCCGTCACATGTCAACATGCCCATTGGAATGCAGCCCATTAGACCTTACTACGGCAATGCAGCAAGTCGTGCCGCCTCTTCTCCTCCTCCTCCTCCCCCTCCTCCACCTCCGGGCAGTATCGTTCCGGTTCGACCTACGGGGCCTCTTCCCGCCCCTCCGGGTTATGTTGTAAGGGTGAACGCGGGAGCCCTTCCTCCCGCTGCTGCCAACCCTTTGGCTAGCAACCCTTTGTTTGCTACTCCTTTCCGTCCCAACTTCCTTCAAGGCGGGTATTAGGCCGTGGCGAAGAAGCGACGTAGGCCATCCAATCTGGGGATTGCTCTACCAGCAGGGGCAGACCCTTCGCGGTTAGGAGCAGAAAACCCTTCGTCTCTTCTGGCATCTGTTCCTTCAAGAGGAACGTTGGAGGAGCGGGCCGCTGCCTACACCCGAGGAGGGCAAACGGGACGAGGAGCCGGAGTCAAGACTCTTGAAGAACTTCTTGAGGAGTTGAATGTCACCCTCAATCGAGGTAAAGAACCGCCCGCCGCTCTTGTTTCCCAGATTGAAAAAGCAATCTTGGAGTCTGAAACGGATTCTCCTCTTCGTAGTGGCCTGAAGGGAATCAAGAAAGCAGAAAAGCGTGCGATAGAAAACGAACGAAAGGTGCGAGACGCACTATTCGCTGAGTACAAGAAGCGAAAGGGTGGCCTTCTTACGGCTTACCAAGAAGGAAGAATTGGGGCCAGCAAGTTCAAGGACCTCTTCCTCAACGAGTTGGTGGCGGAAGGTCTTTCCCGCAAGGACGCTCTCCGAATCGCTAACGAAGTCGCCGAAGAGTTCATGGGGACCATGGGTGCCCGTAAGGCGGCGGATGCTTATGAGCGGGGAAGGACTCCTCTTAACCTCCAACGGGGCAACATCGTTGCAGGCGATCTCCCCAAGAGCGTAAAACCCCCCAAGAAAAAGTACACAGGAACGGGGCCAAGTCTTGTTCCTCGTCAGGCATCTCGGATTGTTCCATCCCGACAAGGTACCGGGATGGTTTTCGGAGCGGGCACTGGGCAAAATCTTCTTGATTATGGCCCTGCCAATCCGGCTGATGCTGTTTCACGGTTGGGGCAAAGACTTGGGCAACAAGTTTCCGGTCTCTCCTTTGTAATGCGTTTGCCGAACCCGCAGGGGATAAAGACTCCGTCGAACCCGAAAGGAAAGACTCCAATCGAAGTAGTGGTTCGCCCCTCCAGTAAGTTCAAGGATCGGTTTGAAATCTTTCCGGCTTATTTGGGGAGAGAGAACAGTCGAGGGTTTACACAAGCCCAGATCCGAGTGATTGCAAAGTACTTCGGAGTTAAGCCTGAAACTCTTATCCGCACAAAGGGGTCTCATAGCAGCACTTACCACAAGAAGGGGTACAAGCCGGAACCGCTCTACATCAATCAGGAATCTCTCTTCCGAGGCAAGGCCGGGAAGAAGGCATTCCTGCAACTGTTCAGGGCTGAAAGGGCTTCGACCCTTGCAGGAGATCCTATTGACGTAGATCTTCTGATGTCGGAAAGGGGCCGGGAAGGTCTTCTCAAGAGGGCCGAAGGTCTGACAAGGTTCAAGCAGATGACCCCTGAAGAACGAAAGGCACTTGCCACTAAGACCTTCTCTCCGTCTACTGCCGGGCCTCTTGAGCGACCACTTGATCTGCCCAAGGGACGACCAAACTTCCTTCAAGGCCAGAGAGTCGGGAAGTCCGCGCGGTTCCCGCTGGCTCCCGGAGGACTTGGTAGGATCAACGCTGTTCTTGCTTTAGCGGAACTAGTCAAGAGGATGGCAAAGTGACGGATGCTCAATGGGAACATCAAGGGGACGCAGGAAAGGTCCTTTCGTTCTTTGACGCCGAGTCTGCCGCAAAAGCCCTTGAGTTGAATTCCTTCTCGATTGAGGAGGAAATCTCCACCCTCGTCCAACACATGCGGGACCCAGACGCTAAGATCGCGTTGCGTGCCCACAACCAACTTCGCCGAGTCCTCAACGAGGTAGCCAAGGCAAATGGCCTCATCACCACGCAAGAGTTCACCGCAACGAACTCCGAAGGAAACAAGAGTGTCCGTATCACCCGAAACCAAAAACTCATCGCAAACCTCAAAGCCACAACCCACCGTTCATCGCTCCCAGATGCTCCGGCCTTTGCAGCCCAGTATCTCCCCCCCTCAGGAGACCACGCTTCGAGCGATTCGGCATCTGGGTCCGATGGGCCTAGCGAGGTCGGCGGGTCAAGCACTGTACGACTTGGCGATCAGTAACGTCGATGGGTTCATCGGAAGCCGTGAGCGTTTCGGAACGCTGCTGTACGACCGCTACATTGAAAAGGGTGAGCCGACCCCCCACTTCTTCCGGGTGTGGGAGAACCTCTACCCCCACAGCATGGTGCGGGATGCGGAGGTTTCGTTTGCTGCGTCTATGGCACGGGTCGCAGCCGTCGAGTTGATGGCTGACGGGAGCCTGAATGCGGATCAAACGCATCAAGACAAGGGCTGAAGGAAACGAACTGTTTCCCCTCCCCGAAGACTACATGGAGTTGACGGAGGACGGGCAGCGTGAAGCCCGCGTCAACGCATGTCGTCAGTGGCTGGTTCCTGTCACGACGCCGCAAGACAAGGCCGACCGCTTCATCGGGTCGATGCTGTTCTTCGATCATTGGTATCTCACCCCCGACGAGCAAGACGACTTCAACCCGATGTTCTATGACGAGGATCCCGTCCCACTACCAGACGGGCACCTCGGTATCTACAAGGAGTGGGCACAGAACCGAGCCTCGATCGCGATTGCACCCCGTGGTTTCGCGAAGTCCAACTGCATCCGCAAGTCCATCCTTCTCCAGATGCTGACGAGGCCCGGCTACTCCTTCATCTACGCGACTTCCACCAACGACAACGCGAAGCAGACGGGTCAGATCATCAAGACCCAGTTCCAAGAGAACGCCCGGATCCACGATGACTGGGGTCCTGAGTTTCCTGACGAACGAATTGTGCCCCGCAGAGGCGAAGCCTCCTTCGGCATCGAGTTGATGTATCTGAAGAACGGGTCGTGGTTCCGGGCAATTTCTTCCGAGTCGCGTCAGCGTGGTGGTCGTCCCCGTTGCTACGTTCTAGATGACCCTGAGTACGATCCCCGTGCCTCGACCTCGATGTCGGTGCTTCGGTCGTACATGGACACGCTTCTCTTCAAGGTGGTCATGCCCATGATCACCCGACCCGGCACCAGCCTCCGGTGGCTAGCGACCTTCGTGTCTCGACGCCACTATGCGTGGTACGCGATGGAGACGCAGGCCACCGAGAAGGGTCTGCGTGCCAAGGACCCCCGCTTTGATCACTGGTCACGCATGATCATCAAGGCGGCATACAAGGATCAGGAGGATCGCCTTGTCTCATGTTGGCCGGAAATGTGGCCGGTGGACCGTAAGCAAAAGGAGGAGGATCCTCGTCTTAAGGAGAGGATCAGCCTCGAAGAGATCCGGGAGCAGATTGGTTCGGCGAACTTTGCGTCTGAGTACATGGCTGATCCCGGGGCGTCGGACGACGCCTTCTTCCCAGAACTCGACGACTCCCACCGCTGGTGGCTGACGGGCATCGACGCAGCCTACGGTATGAGTCCCCGCGAGTCCGCCACTCTGATGAACTGGAAGGGGTTGGACGGCAACACGAAGCAGATGCCGATGACCGACTTCCTCCGGGAGTCTTGGGTCTTCATGACGATTGATACGTCGTGGACCTCCACCGGCGACTCTGACTTCAAGGTAGCCACCGTCATGGCGGCCACCCCCGACAACGAGTTGTTTGTGTTGGATATCTGGGGTGGGCAGTGTGACGAGAACACCCTCATCAAGCAGGTGTTTGAGATTGCAGACAAGTGGCGGGTGCCCTCCATCCATCCCGAGGTCGTCCGTCAGAGCATCGCTCTCTACCAGACTCTCGACAGTCTTGTGAAGCAGCGGGCCACCGAGATGTTCGGTGTCGCCCACATGCCCAAGATCGTGCCGCTCAAGGTCGGTATGATGTCGAAGACCAGCCGGATTGGATCCCTCCAGTTCCGGTTTGAGAACGGCCTCATCAAGTTGCCGTTGGAGCGACGGATGGACCGGCACTGGTCCAATCTCTTTGACCAGATCGAGCAGTTCAACCCCGAGGTCGCCGACGGTGGTCTTGCCAAGGACGACCACCTTGACACCGTCTCAATGTCGGGCAACATCCTGAAGGGCCGTATTCACCGGGCTCCCGGTGAAGTAGAAGATGACCGCACCCCCGAAGAACACATTCTCGACGGCGAGATCTACGACGAGTCCGGATGCCTCTGGGCCTCCCGGCTTCCTAACCTTAGTCCGGAACTACTCGATGCAGTCCTATCCCGAGCAGCCAATGGACCCCCTAGTGGGGGGAGTCGGGTCTGATCCCGCACATCAACCTGTAACTATTCCATATTTTCTGTACGAAGCCATGGCAAGGGCTTATTATGGGCAGGCAAGGAATGCCGACCTGCCGGTTGAAAGTCAACCCAGATCTACAAATAATTTGAATCTTTCGGATATCCACTTCAATCCCTACGACATCCCGCCTCACTGGAAGCCCGGGGGGGTAGCCGCGAAGGACCTACGCAATGTCTCAGCACCAATTCAAACTGCCGAAGAACAAGGTTGAGATTTGTCAGGTCATTCGTGATCATGCCGAAAAGGAGATGTCGCGGCTCAACTACCGCCGCATCACTTGGCTACTGACGTACTACTACCTCAATGGCATGAGGCGGTTTGATGTTTTTGATCCCTCGACCGGGCACCTGTCCCCCCACTACCTCGACGAGGAGGGGAACATGGAGTTCCAGTCGCAAGAGATGCTGTCGGCGATCGACCGGGTTTCGGCTCGAATCTCCGCCATGGATCTCCGCCCCAAGGTCCTGCGGACAGGCACCAGCCTTCCCATGATTCGGCAGCGGGCTACGGCCCAGATGCTGGCGGATGCTTTGACTTCCGACGAGCAGATTGCAGAAGTCTCCACCAAGTTTGCCCACATCTTCACGGCTCTTGGGTCTTGTGGCATTCAGGGCCACATCCTTGATCATCCAACCATTGGTCTTACGAGCGACCTTGAGGTCATCCACCCCAAAGAGTTGTTCCCATTCCCTTCTCTTGCACAGGACTACACCAAGCAGTGCGGCATGATTCGACAGCGACTTGTGCCGCTAGAAACCCTGACGGAGAAGTTTGGGGATCGCGTCAAGCGAAACCTTGAAGACTGCGAGTTTTACGAAATTGAGATCGGGGACCCCATCGAGGATCCCGACGAGACTTACGACACTGGCTATAGCGTCAACCCTTTCAACAACAAGGGGTATAAGAGTCAGTCTGCCGACGCCATGACGGTGGTGCGGATCCGGGAACTTTGGATCGACGGCCCTCGGGGCACCTGCTCCCGTTACGTCATCTGCTCCGGAGATTACCTGATCGACGATCAGGACTTCTCTGGATCTCAGATGTACTGTCCTGTGGGCTTTGCCCGTTTTATGGAGACAGGTACGTTCCACGGAGCGGGACTCTTCGATCTTCTCTTTAGCATCAACCGAGAGATGGAAAAGATGCTGAAGGCTCTCTTCAACAACATCCGGGAACTGGACCGATACGGCGTCGTTGTGATGCCCCAAGGCTCCTTCAACGAGCGGTCAATCCTGCGGGAGGTCGGCAACGGACTCCGCATGATCTCGTATGCTCCTGACCCGTTGAACGAGAAGTTTTCGCCATTTGTGATCTCTCCCCATAACGCGGGTGACATCCCGGGCAAGACCGCTGCTTTTGCCAAGCAGTTAATGCAAGGCATTAACCCTGTCCAAGATCTCATTCAAGAGAAGGGCCGCATCGACTCTGCGACCGGCCTCCAGTTCCTTGATGAGCAAATCAACCGGGCCATGACCAACCCCACCATGGGTGTGGTGCAGGCGTTCGGGAAGATGTACCGGAGCATGGTGGCGTCGGCAAGTCGCGAACTTGTGCTGAAGCCCCGGCCAATCCCGGTGAAGTCCTTGGACCTCAACCTTGCAGGTGCGGTGATCGACTTTGACAACAGCCAGATTTCCTTTGAGCAGAACCCCATCCCGAACGTGGCAAGCCTGACGTTCTCGGTGCGGCAGGTCAATCCCCGTTCGGAAGTTGTCCGAAAGCAGGAAGCAATGCAGATGCTTCAGGCCGGGCTGACGGACCCCGATGGTCTGAAATTGCTGGCGTTGAAGGAAGGTCTTGACTTCGCCATTTGGATGGAAGAAGATCAATCTGCTTACGAACAAGTTGTGCAGAACATCCTTACTCTTTATGGAAACGGGACGGATCCGGGGCAGGTCATCCTGACCCCCCACACTAGCCGCCCAGAGTTCCAGATGAGGGTGCTTTCATCCTTCATGTCCAGCCCACTGATGATGAAGGCTGACCCGCTTGTTATTGACGAGTTCAAGAAGTACCGTGAAGCCCTGATCCAATTCATGGGGGCCTCTCTGCCTGCGATGGTGCCGAATCCAGACTCCGCCGCAATCTTTGCAGAACAGGCTGCCCGTCCACCCATGGGACCTCAACCGGGTCCCGGCATGATGCAAGGAGCCAACCTTGGCTGAAGAGAACAACGAAGTCGCCGAAACCAGCGAAGCCTCTACGATTGATGGAGGTGTTGCGGCTCCGGCCAACAACACTGTCGATCTGGACCAGACGATCAAAGTGGGGGGAAAGGAATACTCCGCACGGGAACTGGCGGAAGTCTACGAGAACTACGGAACCCTTCAGCAGTACGCGGAGGGTCTTGAACAATTTCATGAGGCGACCTCTCGTCTTATGAACCCCGATACAGATGTTGAGGTCAAGAAGAGGGATGCTCGCGAGATCCTTCTCTCTATGAACTACGCTCCTGAACAAGTCGAGGAATGGGTAAAAATCTATGACAAGGGACCCCAGATGACAGAAAACCCGCAGGCTTCTCAGCCCGCTTATGATCCCCGCACCGACAGCCTGAACGATCAGGTCCTGAAGATGCGGGCTCAGATGCTCCAGCAAAATCTGGAAAATTCGCTTTCTAGTGCTATCGAAGGCGATTCGGATGGTAAGGTGTTGATGGAGTGGCTCAACACCACTCGGACAACTGAAGAAGCCTCCAAGGCTCGCGAGAACATTGCGGAGAGAGTCAGGGCTCAGGCCCTTGAAAACCTCCGGCAGCGGCGAAATTACGCCGGTTCTTTCGACGAGTCTTGGCTTGGTGAAGAAGTCAAGAAGGCGGCCAACAAGGTTGCCAAGGACATGCTCACGGTAATCGGAGACACCGGCAAGATTGGCCGGGTTCCGGAAACGGCGGGGCAGACCGAGACTCTCTACCGCAAGGACCCTGTGAAGTTGCCCGATACTAAGGGCAAGTCCTACGGTGATGTGGAGGGCCAGTTGCGTAACTGGACCACTGATCAGATTCTCCGGTCGCTCTCCGATCCCGGTGGCGACTCCAAAGCGTGAGGTAAACTCCCATGGCTACCGCAGGTAGTATCTTTGACAAGGAGAGTACGCGGATTGAAGAGATCCTGTCGAAGCAGATCGACACGATCCTCCCTACTCTCGATCCCATTTGGCGTGATACCGTCGTGTCCTCGCAGGGCGTTGGCCCGGTCAGCGAGTTCTCGAAGGACTTTCAGGTCAACAAGTTGTACCGCACCGGCATGACCGGCGTCATTGAGCAGGGTGCTCCTGTCGGTGACTTTATGCTGTACGGTGATCCGGACAACGCCGACCTTGGTGCTCGTCTCCGCCGCAACACGGTGACCAACTCGTTCCCTGACCCGATGGACGGTGCCAAGCCGAAGACGTTCCGGCTTACTGTTCCGATGCGGGCGATGTACACCAACCTCTCCCTCACCCTTGGTGAGTTGCAGATGGATGCGACCCCGGCGGTCGTTGGTGACGTTGTGGCTCCGATCCTTCAGGGCTTTGCCCAGAACCTGAGCCATACGCTCTGCAACTACTGGTACCTCAGCCAGAACACCAATTACCGTCTCGGTCGGATTTTGACGGTTTCTAAGACTGGTTCTGGCCCTTATCGGTGGGCCATTACTACCGAAGAACTGGCGTACGATCGCTTCTTTGCGGGTCAGCGTGTTGACGTTTATAACGGCAACACTCGTCGCAACGAGGCTACTGGTACCCCCCTTCGTCAGTCTCTCTATGTCGAAAAGGTTGATGACCTTCTCGGTGTGGTGACGCTTATCGCTGCGACTGACATTACGGGAACCATTGCTATTGGTGACGATATTGTCTACGCCAATAGCGGTGAGAAGAACGACGGAACTCATGCCGATGGTTCCGGCAACCCGACGTTCACGGGTATTGCGGGCGTCAACTCTTGGCTCAAGACCAACGGAAACCTCCTTGGTGACGAGTCGATCTCGGGTGCCCAGATCAATGTCGATACCCACCCCGAGTTCAAGTCGATGCTGAAGTCGAACGTCGGTGTCCTGACGGAACATAAGTTGCGTCAGTACCTCCGTCGCTTCCACGTCGCGAAGGCCAAGTTGGGTCAGACCATCGACAGCCTCGTTGCGTCTGACGGTGTCTGGCTCTCCTACGAGGCCCAGAAGATCGGTCAGTACCAGATCGAGCGTAGCGGCAACCTGTCGAACCTCAACAACGAGGGATCGAACGAGGGCTTCGCGTTCACGTTTGAGGGACGTACCTACAAGGGTCACACCTCGCAGTACGTCGAGAAGGAAACGGTTTACGGCTGGAAGACTTCTGGCAGCAACTGGAAGCGGTACGTCCCGCCGGACTACGCCGGTCTCCAGAACATGTCGGAAGCCGACGCCTTCGTGCCGTTCCGGTTTGTGGTCCCGGCTCTCACCGGCCTCAGCAGCGTGAAGTGGCCGTACCAGAATGCCGCCAACGCTCTGACGGAAGCGGTTCAGATGCCGGGTATGCTGCGAATGCAGTTGATCCCCGATCAGCCCGCCGGTCTGAAGTTGACTGGTGTGACTGAAGATCGCGTCTACGCGGACGACTGATCCAAATAGTCGTGGGAGGGGGGCTTAGTCCCCCCTCCCGGGGCTTTGGGGGTGCAGCATGGCGAAGAAGAAAAAGGGTGCGATGAAGGGCTGCTCGATCAAGAGCGGCTGCAAGTCCAAGGCTGGTGGTCTCACCGCCAAGGGCCGTGCATCAATCAACCGAAAAACTGGCTCAAACCTACAGGCTCCTCAGCCCGGGGGTGGTCCCCGGAAGCGTTCGTTCTGTGCCCGCAACAAGGGTCAGATCGACAAGTTCAACATTGACTGCAAGAAGACGCCCAAGAAGCGGGCGTGTCTTGCCCGTAAAAGGTGGGCGTGCTGATATGAAGTACGGCAAGAAGAGCAAGTGTGCGTGTGGCAAGATGGGATGTGACTGCGGTGGCAAGATGCCCAAGGGCAAGAAGGTCATGGGCAAGAAGGCGATGAGCAAGAAGGCTCCCCGTCGCCGAGGCTACTGATGGCGAAGAAGAAGCCCCTCGACAAGTGTGCCCGTTGGGCCAAGTCCAAGTACAAGGTGTGGCCGTCAGCCTACGCCTCAGGGGCTGCCGTCAAGTGCCGCAAGGGCAAGTCCGGACCGGGCAAGCGGGGCAAGAAGTGATCCCCGCCTCCGAGATGGTCTGCCCCCGTTGCGGCAAGAAGTGGGGGGAGTGTCGCTGCTGATGGCAAAGAAGAAAGCCAACTTCTCCGCTGAGAAGAAGAAGGGTCTGCACGGCTGGTTCTCTCGGAATCAGGGGAAGGGATGGGTGGACTGCAAGACCGGAGGGCCTTGCGGTCGGAAGTCTGCAAAGGGTGGCAGCAAGCGTCCGTATCCGGCCTGCCGCCCTACCAAAGCGATGTGTACCAAGAAGGGCACCTCTTCCAAGAAGGGCCCTGCCCGTGTCTCTTGGCAATCCCGTAAGAAGAAGTAGCAATGGCAGACCGTCGCACACTCGAAGAACTCAAGTTGCTGCTTGCACTCTCTCGGGCTGCCGAAGAGAAGTTCCTAGTTGAAGTTGTTGAACCTCAAATTGGTTGGACGAGAGGTGCAAGCAGGTTTACGAGAGAGGTCGAAGAGAGCATTCGCAAGCGTTTTCCAAAGCCTAAGAGTGACCCTGCAAGGGGAATTGTTGGCGCTGGGTCCACCCGGGATTATACGCTTGCTTACCCCGAGGCGGCAAAGGAATACGAGGCTGCCGAACGAAGGGAAATCAAGGCTCAAGAAAAAGCCCAGACAATCAGATCTGCTCCCGAAAGAGGGAACAAGAAAAACCCCTTCCTTCGTCATCGACGCAAACTGGTCGCAGACCAACTAAGACAGTTTAGGGAATCTCTAGAAGGGTCAATTCCGGGAAGCGGGCGTCAAGCCGGAAAGTTTGAGATACTCCGACTGCTGCAAGAAAGAGGTAGCCAAACCCACAATCCGATTCAAGCGGTGGCTGACGCCATTCGGAATCTTCCGTTTGTTGAACAGCAAGCATTTGACGAGGCGTTCTATGGCCAACCTGATCCGGAGTACTTCTTCAGCGAGGAGTACAAAGAAGCAAAGAAAGCACGGAAAAAGAAAAGTTACGCCGAAATACAGGCGGAAGACCACGAACATGCGGCTTGGGCGGAGAAGCACGCAAAGGAAGTAGCCGACGAAAGAAGAACGTTACTTGAAAAGAAATTCTTCGAGCAGAAGGCTCAGGTCACTCCGCGAAGACTCCGTCGCATGACGGACAAAGACCTTGATAATTTGATCGCAACAAAATTCAGGGATCCGAGAATCATTGCTTTGCTGCTTGAAGAAAAGAGACTCCGCTTGGCTGATGAGTTCAACCGGAATCTCTCCCGTCGTATAATGGTGGGTAAGATAGGGAAGGGTGTCGCAAAGCCTTCCTCCCTCCTTACGTCGAAGGTCCCCACAGGAAGTGGGGGGGAGAACGCCGCCCGTTTCGCACTTCGTATTCTTACAAGAGGACGCAGCCGTTGACCGAGATCGAGATCATGTATGACCCCCGTGCCCACGCTGCGGGTATGGGACTGACGCTTGGCGAAGACCACGAAGTCCTCCCGGACTCCGAGTGGGTTCTGTGGGCACAACGCTTCAGTGGTATCAAGGACCTGTTCGTATACCGCCACAAGCAGGCCAACTCCTTCGTGTTTTCGAAGTGGCTCTATCACCCGCAGCGAGACGGGGTGGGGATTCTGATGGAGTTGGAGGCGTTTCCGACGCCGCCCAACTGGCATCCCCCCACTCAGGACTGGGTGCGGGAGCGGCTCCGGCCTGCGGATGAGATCGCGGAAGCGATGAGGCGAGGCATCCGGGATCGTGCCCGGGCCAAGCGTGCCATGGAGCGGGCCGACATCGAGGAGAAGCACCGGGTCGCGGACTGGGTGCAGAGGACCACCGGCGACGAGGCGGCGGCTCTTTCTATCCGTTCCAAGAAATGGACTAACAATCAGTCTGCGGAAGCGGTAGAATTCAAGAAAGATCTCATGAACTCGGCCAAGGGCCGCATCATCACAGGTGGCATATGAACCCTCTTACGCTTCTCCAACTCCTTGGCCCTATCCTTAAGCAACTGCCTCGTCAGGCAAGGCAGGAGTTGATGGGGGCCTTAAAGATGGGGGCCCGTGCCGACAGCAACGCCTTCCGTATGGTGGAGCGTGGTTCTGATACGGGTCGGAGGGCTGTTCGAGATCCCGGCTCTATGTTTGGGCGATCCTTTGACAGCAACATGAAGGAGATGGAAATCCTCGACATGCTGCGGGAAGACTTTGGAGGGTCGTACGATCCCGACAGTCTTGACGATGCCCGAGACATTCTCCAGAACGTCATGCGTCGTCGTCCCATCTATAGGAGGCGTTGATGCACAGCACGGGCTCATTCCTGTACACGGTCATTGAACGGATCCGAGGCTACCTCGATGATCCGGACTTTGACGCAAAGTACGACAACGACTTCCTCATCCGTCACATCATCAGCCCGACGATGGTGGATGTCCTGTCCCGCGTCAACATGAACATGGATAACCCTGTTCTGATGCGGATGGATTTCCGTCCCAACGCCACCGACGAGTACTACCAGTTGCCGCCCGCCGTTGGCGAGATCTGGCGGATTGCGTGTCGAGACGACAACGGTGCGGTGATTGACGAGATTAAACCCCGCACGGAATGGCATCCCGCTGGCGTGGGCTGGAGTCTGGAGGGCAACACTCTTCGCTTCGACTCCAAGTTCAACGCCGATCGAGACTGGACGATCTACTACGTCCCCACCGGCGACATCATGGTGCATTACTCCGTGGACGGAGGCACCATGCGGGGCGATCGTCAGACGTTTGTGCTGGACTCGGCACCGGACCTTGGGGAACTGGATCGACGGGAGAACGCCTATGCCGGTCAGATCCTCCGAGTCATTCCCCCCACTGGTATGGTGGAGGAGCGTGTTATCGCGAGCCATGACGTTGACCTTGCGGAAGTCGCGGTTCGCGTGCCCTTCAAGACCAACCTTGAAACGGGCATCCGATACGAGATCGCTCCCATTGGGGCGCAATCGCTTTACGAGGCGATCTCGGCAGGAGCCGCTATGAAGTTGGGGTCGTACCGGAAGATCACTGGCAACCACTACCAGATGATCCTTCAGCAGTACCGCTCCGCCATCAAGACCGCCACCGACAACGTCGCCAACCTCCAGATGCGGACTGGCAAGTCGTGGCAGCGGAAGACGGTGGACAACCCGAACTACGACGACATCTTCTTCGCTGGATCTTGGAGGACGCCATGACGGCTCGTTACGACTGGACCATCAATCAGGGCGAGACCTCGGAACTCACGGTCAAGAGGGCTAACAGTGGGGGGACATACAGCCCCACTACGGCCTTCCTTGACAACTTCCGTATGCAGGCAAAGGACAAGTATGGGGGCACCTCCTATCTGTCCGTCTCTGGAGACGGAACTGCGGCTCCTTTCACGAAAGATCCTTCGGATTCAGGAGATGACGAAGGGAACTCGACGGTTCTGATTGCGTTGTCGGCGGCTCAAACGGCTGCGATTCCTGCCGGTAAGTATGTCTACGACATTGAGAACCACGACGGGGCTGGAACCGTTGCCCGGATTCTTGAGGGCACGCTGTACGTCAAGCCTGAGGTAACTACGGATGGCTGATTCGATTACGGTCACGGAGACCACCTACCAGATCACCGTTACTGAGGGCGACACTCAGACGGTGACGGTTTCCCCTACCGAATCGAGCATTACGATCACGCAGCCTGCGGACACCACCACTTCTGTCACAACCCCCGCTAGCCAGATCGTCACGATCACGCAATCCGCCAGCATTATTGGCCCGTACTACACGGATGCCGACGCTCGAAATTCCGTTTCGGCGTCAGGCGCTGGTTTCTCGTATAACAATCTGACTGGTGTTTTTACTTGGCTTCAGCCCATTGTGCCGATTGACAAAGGAGGCACTGGAGCCACGACCGCAAGTGCTGCCCGTACGGCCCTTGGTACAAACGACGCTGCAAATCTGACCACGGGTGATCTTGCTGCCGCTCGCGTCTCGACAATTCC
>Ga0208161_1000673_pt1 | contig 19143 bp, 25 predicted proteins | sample CB_VirMetaG_3_FD_184538 | JGI IMG/M metagenome (GOLD analysis project Ga0208161, IMG submission 184538) | Freshwater to marine saline gradient viral communities from Chesapeake Bay - CB_1508_1S Viral MetaG (SPAdes) (version 4) | ecosystem: Environmental > Aquatic > Marine > Coastal | place: USA...
CTTGCCTCTGGATCGTCAATTTTCACTTTGAGACCTGTTGTGTCTCCCCATGTGACTTTTTTGATTTTATCTCCGTCTTTGACATAGACATAATACTTCTTAGGACCACCTCTCTTTGGTGTGTTAAGTTCCACATCATCTTCTTCATAGATTGCGAAAGGGCAATCCAAAGGAACAATTTCTCCCTCATAGATTTCGAATTCTCCTATATCAGTTTCAAGTATTTGTTTGTCAACTTCTGTGAGTGTGTACCGACCCTCAGATACAAGTCGGCGTGCTTCTTTGATGATCTCAAAGTACATTAGAGAACCTAGACGAAAAGGATTGTCTAAGATATTGGTATTAGACTCTTGCAATTGTGCAATAGTTTCGTCTATAGTTATTTCTTTTAGTGTCTTCATTCTAGAAAATCTTCTAATAGTTTTGATAATTTTTCTTTATTTCTAAAGTGTAAGAGTTTTTCTCTCTTTACATGGTTTATTTTTTCTAGTGCCTCTTCGTATGTAATGTCTTTGTTTTCATATTTCAGTAGGACTTCACATTTATATTTTCTACAAACACTAGGTCTTTTATCATATATATTGCAACCTTTATCTCTTATCCATTGTACACAAGGTTGTGAAACATTCAACCCATTTTCTGTTTCTTTTGTCTTTGGGTTTAGTTCAATAAAAGGTATAAACTCTTCTTTTGTTACTGGAAAACTTCCAAATAGAAATCCGTTGCAACATAAACCACATGACAAACATAAATTCATTACAAGTATGTATTGTCTACTAAAATAAGATTGAATGATGCAGATGCATCAACACCACCTGTTCCTGCCAATGCTCTTAGATCAATATCTGACTTCTCTGTTATTTTCAGAGGTACATCCATGTTCTTCTCGTATTGACTACCGTATGCAGAACCAGCATGTTGAATTCTGAACACATTATTGAATGGTCTAACAAATAATTCTAATCTAAGTTCTGCATTCTTTGGTGATGAAAATTCCATATCTGTTAGAAATGCAGTATAACCTGCTGGAACTGTATAGACACACATAAGTGTCTGATTATATCCATTCAACATTTTTGCAACGACTGTTCCTGTTCCTGAACCGTAGTGTGCAGTAATATCTCCTGCAAAGTTTGTTGTTCCTTGATTATACATTCTGAATACTCTTCTATAAGTATTCTGAGTTGCAACAGCAGTTGTTCCTGTAAGTGTTACTGTTTCTGAGGTGAGTTCCCAATCTTGGTTTAGACCTTGCACAAATACATTCTGTGTATCTGATGTGGTTGATTTTAGATATACAAGTGATGCACCTGCATCCCATGTTGCCCATGGATAGATAACTGATCCATCCCATATAGTCTCTACAGTACCATTTGCAAGATCAGGATTCTTACCAAACTTATGTACATGAGAATAACCTGCAATATCACCATTGGAAAGAGGCACATTAGAAGCAGCACCAAATGTATTGATGATGTTTCCGTCTTTATCTGCAAGACCAACTATCTCAAATAGTGTCTTGTTATTATTCAGATAACTCTGACTGTCCTTATTCCACTGTGCCATTTTTTATAGTTCTTTTACTTCGATCTCTTCGTTGTATGGAAAACCTTTGAGAGGATTCTGAAAGATTTGAGAAAAATGCTTCTTCTTTTGTTCTTTCTGTTCGTGGAATGCCTTTTCTCTTTCTTTGATAAATTGATCAACTGCTTGACCTGGTGTATCGTTCTGATATGCAATTCGTGTTTCGTCTGTACCTTGTTCGTGTACTCCGTTGTCTGTAAAGTTTCCTTTTCCTAGTTTATTCATAATCTACTTTTCCCAATATTTGACATACTTACCTTGTCTGATAAGTGCTGACTTTTCTCTTTCGATCTCTTGGTCTACTTTCATAAGTGCTTCAAGACCGTCAGGTGATTTGATTGCTTTGAGTCTTTTTTCTCCCCATTCTTTGTCTTTCTGTAGAATGAAGTCGTGTGTTTGTTGATCAATGCCTAGTTTATCATAGAAACGATTTAGAATTCTTTCTCTTGCACCTTCAGTAAATGTTTCATAGACTTGTTTGTATTCTCTTGGATAATGTTTTTTGAAATCATCTATGAAACCCTTTGCAACTTGAACTGATATCTTACAAGACTTAGCGATAGTCTCTGCACTGTCACCGTTTTGTAAATGGTAGAAGATGTCTCCCATTTTACCTTCAGTAAGTTCATCACCCATTTTTAGAAACAGATAGCCATCTTTCTGTGCTTTATTTGATACAGTAAAGTTCATCATTTTTGCAAATGATTGTAGAAGATTGATACCTTTTTCAGGATTTGATCTATATTCTTTAGTAAGTTTCTCTCTTACTCTGTTTAGAACTGTATCAATAATTTCATGTGTTCTGGCAACCATCATGCCTTCTTCGACTTGTTCTTTCTTGCCTTGTACTTTTCTGGCAAGGTCAGCATCTGCTTTACCCCATGTGCCTGAAGACTTAGTTACAAAAGAATTTACTCTTGCATGTCCCCACTGCTCTGGTGTGGTACCTGGTCTATGACCAGTTCTCCAAGCTGCAACACCTCTGTTGTAAACTTGTTTCAATATGCCAAAATCAATACCTGTTTTGTCTGCCTTTTTCTTTAGTGAAGCATCAGCGGCAGATTCTTCTTCTATCTCTTCTTTCTTTGCAGGCACTTCACTATGTTTTGTCTTTGCAAAATCTTCTAAGTCTTTCTCTGACATAGACTTTGCAAGTTCTTTGACTTTCTCAGGTGCATCTTTCATTTCACCTCTTTTATATGCAAGTGCCATGCCCATGAGTTTTTGTTGTGCTTCTGACTCTGCCTTTTCTAAGATTGCATCTACATCTATATCAGGTAATGTATCTTCTGATTGTGACTGTCTTTGTTTTTCGATTGCCTCTTTTTCTTTTTCTGACTCGTCTCTCTTTTTTTGTCTTTCGTTTTCTCTATCGTGGCGATCTTTTAGTGCTTCTGCTTCTCTCTCTTGTTTTAGTTTGAGTCTTTCAGCTTCATCTGCTTGTTTTGCCTTTAGTTTGGCAGCTGCAACTGCATCTTCACCAAACATCTTTTTGAATTTCTTAGTATGTTGTGAGGGTTTTGTTTTTGCCTGAGCATCGCCTGGTGCTGGTTTGTATGCAGAAGGATCGTTATCGTCTTTCTCTGCGCCTTTCTCAAAGTGTCTAGCACGATCCTGTTTAGTGGACTTTGCCATATCATCACCTTCGGCATCTTTTGCATAGTATTTCGCAGGTTGAGTACCGTCTCGGTCTTTGATTTCTTTGTCTTGATTGACTTTCTTTTCAAGCAATCTTTCTATTTTTAGTTGTTCTATAAAGTCCATAATACTATTTATGTGTTTTGTTGTTTCTTCAGCAACTCGATCTCTCTCCACTGAGTTGCAAGTTTGTTACTAGGAAATCTAGACACCCAAGTCATCATACCACTGTATAATGATGATGCCTTCTTCTGTAATGCTTGAAATGTATCATTATTTTTGATTTCTATAAAATCATTACCAAAAACTCTTCTAAACATTTCTACATTTTGTTGTACTTTTTCATGGTCTGACTTTACAACTACATCAGGTAGTTTACGAGCTCGTTCTGCATTTCTCTGTTGTGCAAACTCAAGTGATGTGTTTACATACACCATCTTGTATTCGTAACCAAGATTGTCCAACATCTTCTTATAGTCTAATATCTTACTTGCCTTTGCAGATGTTGTGTCAAATACCAATCCTAGTCTACCCTGAATGTATCCTTCTAGACCTGCAAGTGTGGTTTGTTTTGCTCTATTACGAATTTTATCTCTTACATTTGCATCTAATGTTCGTAGGTCTAATGATAGTCCTGCCTTCTTTAGTCCTCTTTCAAATGCACTATCACTGTTGACTAATTTCAATCCTAATGCATTGAAGTTCAACTGTTTTACAACTGCTGATTTACCACTGCCTGGCCCACCCATTAGGAAAACTGCTTTGAAAATACCTGGATCGTATACGCCCTCAGTAATCAAATCTTTTATCATGTAATCAGGTAGAGTATTTTCCATGATACCCATACCCCTACGAATGTCTTTATAAAGTTTTTCTGCTTGATTTTTGCCTTGAGAAGGTACACCTTTTTTGAATGACTCGAAATCGCCTTTCTCAGCATATTCTCTCATCTTAGATGCTGACATTCCTGATACATCATCTGCATCTGGATCTCTTTCACCAGCAGATACTACTTGTATATCTTCGAACTTATAAAAACCATGACGACCTTTTACTGAGTTATACTTTTTGATAATGGTATCAAATTCTCTGACTCTATCAGAACCTACAACCATACCTAGTCTTCTATAACCTTGATCGTATAAGAATACTAGAATCTGAAATACTTGTCTTGCATCTACATCCATCACCTTGACTTTACGACCAAAGAATGCTTTGAGATACTTGATCTTATCTCTATGTGCTAATGGATTCTTCATCTTATCGTTTGAGTGTGATGCAAATAGAATTGGGTCACCACCAAATGATCCTGCGACACTGTTTAGTTTGTCAACAAGTTTCTCATGCCCAATAGTTGGAGGATTAAATCTACCAAATGTGAAGACTGCACCCTTTAGTTTCTGTTCTTTTAAAAAGTCTTTTAAATTTTTCATTACTTATCCCAATTCTTAGAGGCATTAAAGTTTGCCTGACTGAACTCTAATCTATCTACTAATTTAACTGCTCTACCACTTGTATCTATTGCAACATATCCTTCTGGATTTGTTACTCTAAAACCTGTATCAGTCTTAACAAAATGACCCACTGATTTGACACGATTTAGTCCTTTGACAATAATACCTTTTGCAATAACTAAGTGTTCCATAAATTTTGTAAGATTGGTGATTAATACTTTAAGTGATCTTAATTCATTATATAGTTGTTCACCTACCTCTTGTTTAATTTGTTTTGTCTTTTCTGTTTTTACTTTGCCAACTACCATATCTCTCCAATAGTTTTCAAAGTGTTTTAAATAACCATCAAATGTAGGTTTGTAGGCACCACCTCGAATAAGTGAATTGACATAAGTTTTGTAAGATGCACCTATACCTTTCTTTGCGATCTCTGATTGTATTTTTTGAAACTTATCTAAATCTGGTCTCTTAATACCATGAAATGCTTTACCCGTTTCAGTCAATTCTTGTGTAAGTGCAAGTGTGTCTCTTGCAGTTAATGTAGAACTTCCAGAAACATCTCTGTATGTTGCATCATCTATCCAAATGTCTTTACTGTGACCTAAAGAACTTATATTCGCACCGAATGAAGCAGAAAGAGAATCTATTGTACTACCTGAGTATGTAGTATGAAACACAATACCCATTTGTGAATTTGCAATTTGACCACCCAACTCTGATTCTATATCAACTGCATATAGTATAGTATTAGGTTGAAAAGTAATATAAGATTTGCCATCTATTTTCTGCATTTTCTTATCGTTGGTGTACATTAGATCACCTTGAAGTATGGTATTCCAAGACAACCTTGAAAGATATTTAAATGCAGTTAAAAACTTCTCTTTTAATTGACCAGAGAGTTCAGATGCCTGATTGATTTCGTGTTCAGATGTGTAAAATTTCGGTTCTTTATTGAAAAGAGATTTCTTTGCAACAAAAAAATTACCTGTTTCAGGATGTTTCCCACAAAAGATTGCAGGTGCACCATCCCATTTGACAGTCATATTGACAGATGAATTGGAATTACCTTTCATCATGTCTCGTAAACCTTGTAAAAAGTTTATAGCGGCACGACCACCATCAATACCATTATTGATAATTTCGTCTTCTAAATGTTCTAAATGTGTATTTTTGACTGCCATAATAGTAGTATATCACCTTTTTTGGTGGAATACTACTATTTATATGTTTTTTATATTAGGCTGGATATGGGGTTCCAGCTGCAATCTTTGTTTCTAAATCTATTATAGTGGATTCAATTGATGTCTTTGATGTGTTCATTTTTGTTAATACAGTAGTACACCAAGATTTTTCATTTGTTATCCATGTTTGAATGTCTTCATCTGGAGCGGTTTCACTCACTAGTGAATTATTCAAACCTATACTATTTTGCACAAATGTTGAACTATCTATTGCAGTTCTCAAATCTGGTGCAGTACATGATCCACCAAGACCATTCAACCATGTTTGATATTCTGTTATAGATGCAATATTTGTTATTAGAGTGTCAACCATTGGTTGATAAGTGTTATCGATATCGTCTTGCCAAGACATAATTTTCTCCTAGATTTTTATCTTATTTATGATTTTTGAAGTGGTCGTGACTGTAGTTTATTCTCAACAGTAGAGAGTTTTTCAGTAAGAGATTCTACAGCCTGCAAATCATTTTCTTCTTTAGCTGCACGAATCCTTTTCTTCAAAGATATCTTCTTTGAAATCATATCGATAACTTCTTTTGACCTTAAACTTCTTTGCATTATGAAACCATGTTATATGGTACTATTTATATCACCTGCCTACATCACCTAGATATTTTTCTTTGGTTTCTTCCCATGTCATAAAACATACATCGCCATAGAATAATGTTTCATCTAACATGGTACGATTGTCTCTCAACAATGAATTAATTCTTTTTCTTGCATATTTTTCACGCCATAGTTCTGATAGTGCATCTACAGATGAATCAAATCTTTTAATTAATTGACTTTCTTCAATTTCACCTCTTAGAAACTCTCTTGTGTTATCATATAAGATTGAGTAATAGATGCCACGACCATGATCAGTCTTCTGAATATCTTTAGGTATGCCTAGTTTTGAAAATATAAATGATCTGAATCTATTTCTATGATCTCTTTTCCAAGGTTGACCATTTTCTCTTGTAGCAACATACAGTGAGAAGAACTTTTCATTGAAATGTTTTTCACCATATTTAAGAAGTTCTTTCTCTGTTGCCTTTGTCAACTCAAATGTTAGAGAACCAGAACTATAACCCATTTTCTTCCAATATTTTAGATTGTCATACTGAGATATACCATGTTCTTTAGATTTACCATACAATGAAGTAGTAGTGACACTTACAAGTTTATCACCATAGTTATTTTCCCAATCGTTCTGAACTTGATCCGATAGACAAAGAAGTGATATCAATTTACCACCTGTATAATTAAAACCAAGAGGTTGTGTTGGTACTATTGTAGAACCAATACAAGAATTGTTTAATTTACCACTGTTAGTTTTGTACTCTCTTTCCCAACCAATGTATTCGTCTCTTGGTGTGAGATCAATAAAGTCACCTGTTAGACAAGTAATACCAAGATACTTCTTGGTTACTCTGTCTCTGATAACATAATGTAAATTACGACCAATGTTTGAACTGTTTCTCATAGATGACAACATAGTTGCAAAAACATTCCAAATGTTTTCCCATGTGCCTGCAGAATGATTGGTCATATCTGTTTTACTTGTATAGATCATTTCTGGTTCTAGTTTCTCAAAATCCATAGGGTCTTCTGGAAACCAAATGTTATTTCTACATTCATCTAGTAATTTTTGTTTATCCTGATCTACCATTTGTTTTTCTTCACCAAAAAGTGTAGCAACTTCTTGTACAGGAAATCTTCGTTGACATTCTTGCCATTTCAGGTATAATGTATATTCTTCCACAGGCATACTTGATGCAAATGTCAAATCTTTTGTAATCATTTCTACAAGTTCTTCTTTAGAAACCGTTTCAGGTTCTACATAAGATTCTTTGTATTCTTCAAATTGTTTTTGTATTCTTGGATCATCGAACATAATTATACCTTAAAATCACTAAATTTTTGATTGCCTCTACCTCTGTCAAAGACAGGCACATCATCATTAATCTTTTCTGCAGAATCAATCAGTTCTTCTTGTGCTTCTTGTTCACAATCATAGAACTTCATACGACTTCTATCAACACCGATTACAAATCGTTTGAAGATAGTTGGATCGTTGTAACGATTCTTCAACTGTTTGACAACCATTTGATCTAACTCTTCTAGTTCATCACTAGTGATCAGTGCAAACATGAAGTCAGCAGTTGCAGGTAGACCAAAGGACTCGGAAGTATCTTCAAGACCTATGTCTGTTGAACCATAACCTGATCTTGTAGTTTGTGTTGCAGATACAAGTGGTACATCAAACTCTACAGCAAGACCTCTAAGTTCTTCTGCAATACTTTTAACTAGAGTGTAAGAGTTTGCACCAGAACCTGGTCTGATTCTATGTGATGCACAAATGTTTAGATAGTCAACAAATATGATGTCAGGTCTGAAATCTTTTTTGATGTTCAGTTCTTGTAGTAGATGTCTGAAATGACCAACATGAGCAGCTGCCGTTGGATATTCTTTGATGATAAGTTTACCTTTTGTTTTCTCTTTAAGTTTTTCAATCTTCTTAGAGTACATCTTTTTGTTTAGATCAGGTAGCTCTTTGATCGGAATGTTTAGAATGTTTGCATCAATTCTTTCTGCAATTCTTTCTTCTGCCATTTCCATAGTGATGTAAAGAACATTCTTATTCATCATCAAACAGTTTGATGCCATATGACACATGAACAATGATTTACCAACACCTGTTCCTGCAAGAACAATGTTGAGTGTCTTGTTAGGTAAACCACCTTTAGTAATCTTGTTGAAATATTCCAAGTCAAAAGGTATCTTCTCTTCTTCTGTTGTATAGAAGTCATGTCTTGCCTCTGCATCTTCTAACACATCATGACCAATGTGTGTGTCGAATGATACAGACAAGGCACCCTTAAGAAGCTCGGGTATTTCACCAGTTGATCTCTGCGATTTCTTATCGAGAACATCAATAGAGTCCATGACGGCGATATAGATAGCACGATCTTTACACCATTGTTCAGTCTGTTCGACTAACCAATCTTGTGGCGTATTTTCGTTTATCTTGAATTTCTCAACAATAGTTTTTGTAGACTTGATAATATTATCACTGAGTCCAGTGTTATTATCAAGATTTATGAGAAGTGCTTCTACTGTTGGTGGTTTCTTGTATTTGTCGAAATACTTTTGTACTTCTTGAAATACGGTTCGCTCATCACTTTCGGTGAAATACTCCGATTTAAGATAAGGTGTTACTTTTCTACAAAAAGAATCACTCTGAATCAGATTTTTCAGTATCGTCTGTTCTAGTCTCACTTGATCCATATTTAAAATATCCTTTTACTACTTCTTCTAATTGTTCCATGACTTCTGTTGTGAAGTACTTCTCTGGATTGTTGTTGATAGTTTTTGCAAACTCTGTTTTGCCATCAGGCAACTCAACCCTTGTAGAAGATTTTTTGAAAACACCACTTGAAAGTGCAAGATCAAGTAGACCATAATATCTGTCTAAACCTTTATCGTATGATAATCTTACATCTACGACTCTGTTTTCTACAGTCAATCTGCTCTTTGCATTCTTACAATGAATAATATTACCAACAACTTCTGTACCATCTTTCTCTTTCTTCTTAGAAAGATAAATGATAGATGAGGCAGCATATTTCAATCCTGAACCCCCACCCATTTCTTTTTGTGGGAACATAGAACCGATCACATCATAAGTGTGATTAGTAACTATCATTGGCACTTTTGCACGACCAAGTTTTAGAGTCAATACTCTGAATGCACCTTTGACAACTTGTGCTCTCGTCATATCTCTCGTTTCTTTGCCTTCTGCTGTGTCTTCAATCTCTTTAGTAGTAGATAACATACCAAGTGAATCTAAAACAAACATCATTGGAGGTCTCTTGTCTTCAGGAGTCTCCAAATATTTGTCTAAGATATTGATTGATTGAGTTCTGAATTCTTGTACAGTCACCACAGGAACAATAACGAAGCGAGAAGAATCAACTCCTCTCTCTTCGATCATTTCTTTTGTGATTGCAGATTCAGACTCGAAGTAAATTACAGCGGCATCTGGATTGTCTTCTAAGAACTGTTTACACATTCCTAATGCAAAGAATGTTTTACCTGTTGCAGACTCACCTGCTATTGCTGTAATCTTATTTGAAGGAAGTCCACCGTGTAGTGAACCTGATAATAATGCATTGAAGATGTATGATCCTGTATCAACAAAGGAGTCAACATCACCAGCTGCAACACCGTCAGCAACAACACTAGCGTATTCGTTGCCAGATGATTTTATTAAGTCTTTAATAAACGACATATGCACCTCTCATAATGTATAATGTACTCATTATAAACTATTTATTGTGCTGTGTAAAGATGGTTTTTACTTCTTTTTGTGACCATTTTTCAGTGGTTCATCATATCGAGTGTGTTCTTCCATCATGACTTTTATAGAACTGAGTTGTGTTTCAATGACCAATAGTACAGCAAACACAACAGCAAATAGTAATAAAAAAAGACATTCTATACCAGTCATATTACACTAAACCGTTTTCAATCAGAAATTTTCTGTTCTCCATGTGTTGATCTTGTACATCATCTTTGTTCTCACCACTGTATGCAACTGCATGATGATCTGATATCATCTTTGCATTGACACAAAATTTTGTTCTATTTTCAAATACTGGATGTCCTTCGTTATCTATAGAATGAACCCATAGTTCACCTAGTATTCTACCGAACTTACCTTTGTCATGGGAAATGAGAGAAACTTTTCCTGAATCAAGTAAAGTTTTTAAATACGCCTTTGAAGCCTTACCGAATTTTTTCTCTTCTAAATCTTTTGTGCGAGATTCTGGAGTATCAATACCCATAAGACGGACTCGTTGTTTTTTTAGAACAACATCAAACCCTAGATCGATATCGACATCTATTGTGTCGCCATCAACCACTTTCGTTACTGTTACATGATATTCATACATAATAGTTTTATTTATAAAAAAAGGGGAACTATTAGTTCCCCTTTACAGTTCTACATTTCTGTGGGAACTCTGAACAATAGAGCATCATTGCCTCAAGCAACATTGCTGTTGGAATGACATCCTCTACTTTTTTTCAGGTTGCTCTTTCTGTAGTTCGTCTGTCTGTCTATCGACTTCTTCAGCAACATTATCAACGATACCTGTTGCAGTATCGACAGCCAATGTACCGACTGAAACTACATCATCAGCAACTGCATTGACAACGGTTCTAGTCCCTTTGACTGCACCATCGACAACACCAGTTGTAAACTCTTTTCCACCTTCGATTACTGCTCCAACTGAGGCACATGAAGGAAGAAATACCACAGAAAATAGTAACATATACATTACTATTCTCATAATTACTCCAATATTGGTGTATTTCGTTAGACTGCCAACTGCAAGTCTAACCCCACATTTATTTATGTGAGATAATAACCCGAAGCCTTCAGTTTGAGGTCAATCTCGTTGTGCATGTAGTAATCCATAACTTCATCCATTTGAACTTTGAGTGATATGTATGTTGCAATAACAGAACATGCAGCTAAGTGTCCTGTGAGATATAACATTGGTATAGGAAATAGATAGAAGAGTGCAAGTATGTGAGCAACCAACACACTATACACATAGAACTTGATACTAATCAGTAGATGCCACATCTTTACCAAGTAGTAGTTCTTTGAAATCGTTTGTGTGCCAATAACTGTCTAGTGTAATGTCAACGACAAGTGCAATCAATACCATTGTGAGTATGATTCCTAGGTATAAGTTGATGAAGGCATTGATCTTCATCCATCGTATCAAGTGTTTCATTTATTTCTGTTCCTTATGAACTCTAGTTCTTTTTGCCAGTTCCTCTTATTCGTCTCCGCTTCTCCAGAACCTTTTTGTGCAAGTATAACTCTCCCACCGTCCATATCGATGCGAATAGAGTCAGTAGTAATAACTTCCCCATGTCTTCCGATAAAAATTCCACTTAGTTCTCCTTTTGTATCTTCAGGATGAAGATTGATTATTAGTTCAATTAGTTCTTCTTTTGTCATGCGAAAAATGAATTAAGTGATGCAACTGGTTCTACATTCCAGTTGATCAAGTTAACAATTGCCTTTAATGGTTCTATAAATGATTTTTCAAACTGTAGATCATAATCAATATATCGTTTTAGATCAAACTCTGCAGGCAAAACATTGATAAAAGATATAACATTCTCATTGATAGGATTAGGCATAGTAAGATATGTAAAGTGAATCTTTTCACCGTTCTTAATCACCTCGTATCTCATATCTAAGTTCTTTTGTTTCAACATATGATTATACAATAAAGATCCTCTGACATGAATTGGTGTGCCTTTAGAATAAATTGTTGTGGAGTCTGCATACTGTTGAAGATTGTTACAACCTCTTGGTGATGCGACATCTTCTACTGGAAGATTTCTAAATTCTTTTCGTGCTGTCTCTACGAACTCCCATAGTTCCTGTTCTGTGCCTTGCATCACAACTTTGAGTGCTTGTTCTAGTTTCTTTCTGACCCATTGTGGAGTTGAAGACTTGGCAGTTTCAATGCCCATCATTTTGAGTTTTGGTTCTGCAAGTCTTACGCCTTCGTTGTCGTGTACATTGAGAATATATCTTTTCTTGGCAGTCCATATGCCACGATCTGCAATCACTTCTCTACCCATTTGCATCTTTTGTTGAAATGCATTTGTGTATTCTTTTAAGTCTTCAAAACCTTTATCAAGTGCCTCTTCAATCTTTGCTTCTGCCTTAGATAGAAACTCTATAACTTTATCTTTTGGTGTGTCTTCTGGAAATATCTGTTTAACAAATTTATCCATTGTAATATAAACAGAATCAGTGTCCATTGCAACAACATAATCTTCGTTTTCTGTCTTAAGAAGATCATTCAAGTAATCGTTTACAGTTTTTTCTGCCCACTTGATAACTAACTGACCTGAAAGTGTAATCGCCTCTGCAAGATCAGTAGAGAAGAATGCAAAGTATTGATTCGCCATGGCACCATAAGCAGAATTCAATGCAATCTTTCTTACTTGTTGATTATTGTATGATCTTTTAATAAGAGTGTTAAGTTCTTTCTTTCTCTTTGAATCAGAACAAGTCTGCAATTCTTTCTGATACTCAATCATTCTTTTCTTCCACTCTTTTCTTTCTTCATAGAATTTTTCCATGAGTTCAGGAAACATGCCTTGTTTATCTCTTTTGAACATAACACCGTTTGGTGCAACCGTTAGATTCTTTTGTTTGAGATAAGATAAGTCACATTGTTTGTTGAGTAATCTGTCTACATTAACATCTTGTCGATTACCTTTTATCATCTTCTCAGGTGAAATGTTGAACTGCATGATCAAGTGTGGATACAGTGAGTTCAAGTCAAAAGACATAACCCAATCGTGTTTACCTACCAGTGGTTCTTTTACATATGCACCAACAATAGGTTTGTTTTTATCATTACCAGTCTTCAACCTTTGTGGTGGCGTTTGTATACCTTGATCTTTTAAGAAGTTATAGATGATAGTTTCCCAATACTTCACCATACCAAATGTATCTAAGTAGTTACACTTGGCAGAATATGCCATAACAATAATCAACTCTAAGAATCCAAGTTTCTCTTCTAGTTGTTCAATTAAAACAACATCTTTTAGATTATACTCTAAGAACTTACCATAGTCTTGTTTGTAAAGTGTGTGAAGTGAACCATACTCTGAGTAATCTAATTTACCAGTACCAAGTTCTATTTGTGAAATGTGATCTAATTTATATGATTCTTGGTTTGTGAATGTATTCTTTTTGTATAGATCAAGGTAATCAACAACATTAATACCGTGCAATGTATAAGACATATTCTTTTGATGACCAAAAGCAATCCATTCTCTTACATCTGACATTCCCCATGGCGATAGTTTTTTGTGTTCATCTTCACCAAGAATTCTGTCGATACGATTGCAAAGATATGTGATATCAAAGGCGTCAACATTCCAACCTGTTATCACATCAAATTGTTCTGTTCGCCAATACTTAATGAACTCAACAAGTAAGTCCATTTCATTTTTACAATTATGATAAACAATATTGTGTTGATGATTCCATTCACCAATACCAAAGACATGTGCTTCTTTGCCGAATGGTTTTATTGTGATTGCATTCACTCTTTCATTGGCAAGTATTGGTTCTGGAAAACCATCTTCGCATTCACATTCTATATCGAGTGTTGCGATTCTAATTTTTTTAAGATCGAATTTTATGTCACCTTGAAATCTATCTGATAACCATGTATAAACATATCTATCGTAACCATGTATCTCAAATCCTTCTACACCTGCATACTTCTCTCTGAACTTTCTTGCCCCACCCATTGAGTTGAGTTCAACAAGTTCAAGTGGTCTGCCGTCTAATGCACGATAGGGTGTGATGCCTTTCTTTGATGGAATGAAGTGTTTAGGACGATAAGATATAGACAACTTTTGTTTCTTGTTGCCTTGATATCCTATTGCAAGTATTTTGTCTCGTGATCGAGTGACATTCGTGTAGAAATCCATACTGTAATAATACTACAGTACTAAGATTCTGTCAATGTGGTTTGTTGTGGTTGTGTGAAATGTTTGAGAAGAACATCTTTAATATCTTCGTAATGAGCGATATTTTCTAGTTCTTTCTCAACTGTTTCTAAATGATCTGGATGTTCTGCAACACCCACTGGATTTGAAAGATGAATCTCTACATTCAACTTATGTTTTTGAATATGTGCATCTGCATGTGCTATCAATGACTTTACTATTTCATTTCTCATTTTTGTCCTCTCACTTTACCACCTCTAAGAGCATTACTTTCTAATGTCGAATCTGTATTTCCTGTTGATGATTTATAGTTCATTTCTAACTGAGGTTTTGCATCAAAGATAGTGATCACTTTACTTTCATGGAAAGAGAAGTTGTACTCTTTTGCAAAAGGTATAAAATCTGCAAGTAGAACTTCCATTTTGCCTTCAGATATTTCACTGACACATTGTTTGCAATCATATAAAGTATGCATCTGAGTTTTTACATTAAACTCATAGAACCCCATAAGTATGTCACCTGAATTTAGAATGACACACTTTACAACTGGTAAAGGATTACTCACAATCTAAAACCATCTGTTGTAGTTCTACTGATCTACGACCAACTTGACCGAACCATTTACTGTCTTGCATCTGAGCAGCCATTTCTTTCCAGTTAGATTCTGAACATGCTTTCAACATGTTTCTAAACTTACCTAGTCTGTTTGCACCTAGATTGAAACACATATTGACTAATACATGTTGAATGTTCTCAGGTAACTCCATAAAATCAATGTTATGTTCTTCACATACATGATAAGTTTCATCTACATGTTTATCAAAGTCCACATCATAAACTGAATCTACTCTCTCTTGTGAAACAGGTGTGCCCTCTGGTTCACCAAACTCAGGATCATCTTCTCTGACTAAATGGCCTACGCCAAAGGTTAAGTAACCAAGTGAGTCTTTATATATTTCTAAGACTTCACCCTCGTGTCTTTTTATTTGTTCTTTTAGAATCTCTTTGTTCATTTTTTTCCTTTTCGATTTGGTTTTGTAATAACTCTACAAGTATATCACCCATAATAGTATTTAATGCACCATTATTTAGTAGTTTCTCAACCTCTTCCTCTGTCTTTTCAATATCATCAGGAAGTCTTCGAAGCGTTCTTTGAAAATTAATTTCTGGTTTACCATCTATGAATTGTACTTTACCATATTGATAAACTAACCCCTTAAACTCACCCTCAGTAATTTCTATAGCGGCATCATCTTCGTATGGATTTTCAACAACTCTGTAACCGATCATCTTATAATATCTATCTTATCAGGATTTAGATTCCAAACTTCTAGTTCTGTTCTCAATTTATTTTCACTATTAAGTTTATCATATCTCTTAGATGCAAGTTTCTTCCACCATTCTACGATAGAATCGAACTCATATCTATCATAGTTCTCTGATTTCTCTAATGTATCAGTTTCAAATGTAAGATATTCTTTTACATTTTTATAACCATAAGTAGATAAGAATTGTCTTTTCTGTTCTGTAAGTTGTTTGGCATCTTCAAAAACTTTATTGAATTGAGTTAGTAATTCACCTTGTAAAGATTTCTTTATGATAGATATCATCTTTGTTTGTGTTTTTAGTTTGAGACTTGATGCTTGTGGATCAATTAAAGGTTCTCCGTTTCTATCTTCAAACCATGCCTTTAAGTCTCTATACTTTTGATCATTAATTGATGGTACAAAGTCTGATACTGTAAGTCCTGTAAAACGGAGAAAAGGTTTCATGCCATCATACATTGATGAAGACTTGGAACTACCATACAAAGATGTAGTTTCAAACATGCAAAAAGGGCCACCATATTTTTCGTTAAGAGTTCTTCTGGCAAGATGCGAACAACAAATGCCTGCCAAAAGTTTACCACCAAGATAATTAAAACCAAAAGGTTGTGTGGGAACTATTGTGAAACCCATGATTGCTGAATCATTGAATCGTTTCATAACAGTCATGTCTTGTGTATCTAGTGGTTTGCCTAAGAAATCATTTCTTGGTTTTGAGTTTATAGTTGGAGAACCAAAGCGAATGAAACCAACTATCTTGTTTGTGTTCTTCTCATACACTACCCATTTCAAAGATTTACCAGGTATTGATTTCTCTAGTGCATGTGAAGTAACTATCTCAATGTAATTATTCCATAGATCATTGTCCATGATTCTACATTCAAACTGCATGTCTTGTGGGTGCATGGTGAAATCAGAAAACATATCATCTTCTGGTCCCATGCCAGGCAAAGACACAGGCATTTCTGCAATTCGTTCTAGTTTGACTTTTCTGAGATAATCATCAATGCGACCAAAGTCCTTATAGTAATCTATAAAGACTCTGGCTGCATATTCAGCATCTTTATGCTCTAAGATCATAAATTTGCTAAGACATTTTCTGGTGAAGATACTTCATAAGGATCAGTTTCAATGTTATCACCAAATCCTTCTTCTGCAAAGACTGATTCAATTACATTGTCATTGACAACCATTGCATATCTCCATGATCTAAAACCAAAACCTAAATTTGCTTTCTTTACAGATGCTCCCATAAGTTCGGTAAATTCGCCGTTGCCATCAGGCAATGGTCTAACATTTTGAACACCTTGTGCTTCAAACCATGAGTTCATAACAAAAGAATCATTTACAGACAAGCAATAAATCTCATCTATTCCTTTCTCCTGAAACTTTGAAAAATTTGTTTCAAAACCAGGAAGTTGAAATGATGAACAAGTTGGTGTAAATGCGCCTGGCAGTGCAAAGATGATCACTCTTTTTCCTGCAAACTGTTCATGGGTATTCAAATGTTTCCAAGCGCCGTCTGCCCTAACTGGCATAACAACATTTGGTATTGTATCACCTACATTTAACATAATAACTCCTATAATATTATAGTAGCACCACTATATCACAAGTGATGCTACCAGTCAATAGGGTTTTACTTGATTTCGATAAGTTGTGGTTTATCTTCTTCTGGTACTACTCTCTCTAAGTTGATAATCAAAATACCATTCTTTAGATCACCGCCAACGACTTGTACATCATCAGCAAGTGTGAATGATCTTTTGAAAGACCTAGAGGCTAGTCCCTTATGAAGATACGACTCATCTTCACCACTTTCTTTTTTACCTTCGATAGTTAGAACATTTTTCTCTTTTGAGACTTTGAGTTCTGATCTATCAAACCCAGCAACAGCAAGTTCAATGCGAAAATGTTCGTCATCTTCCTTGATAATGTTGTAAGGTGGATAGTTGATAGAAGGTGCTTCTGCAGCTCTTTCTAGTAGTGAAAAGGTTCTGTCGAACCCAATTGCGAACGGAAATGTTCGCCCAAAGATATCGTCATAAATTGACATAGTTTTCTCCTTTATTAAGCAAGTTAATTTCGTAGACCTCACCCGAGCATCTACTCTTATATTTATATTATATAATGACTAATCTGGTTTTTTCAACCTATTTTTTTACAATTTTCTCTCTTTTTTACTCTTTCTAAAACTAAAAGATTATTAAACACCACTGCAATCATCATACGATTGCCTGGTCTGAATACATCTTGTTTCTCTTCATCTGTCAATGTTGTGTTATTCTGTAATATTACTGGCACCCATGCTAACCATTTTGTTTTGTGAATAACTAGATCATTCAAATCAGGTCTTCTAGGTAGAAGAGGATTAGTTTCATAGACACATTCGTATTTCATACCCTCATAGGTAGTCCAAATGTCTAAGACTTGTAGTGTCCAAAAAAGTTCTTGTGGTGAAAGTAGAGACGGTTCTTTAAATTGTATAGACGGTAACTGACTCTGACTTTCCTTTAACTTGGATAGAATCAACTCGTTTGAGTTCTCTATCTTTACACTTTCGATAAGTGAACTCCGATAACAGCACTCTAACCCCATTGTAATTGCGAGTCTGGCCTTCGAGTCGAGAGGCAAGGTTGACTGCATCTCCAATGACTGAATAGTCGAATCGAAGTTCTGAACCCATGTTTCCAACGATACATTCGCCTGTATTGATGCCGATACCAATATCAATCCTAGGCAGGCCTTCTTTCTCAAGCTCTTCAATAAGTTCATCAGCTTTCTTTGATATCTCTATTGCAGCCTCTACTGCTTTGTCGGCATGGTCTTCACAATCGAGTGGTGCATTCCAGAATGCCATAATGCAATCACCCATATATTTATCGATTGTACCATTGTATTTTAGTACGATTTTGGTCATTGTGTCAAGGTACTTATTGATAAGATTTACAAGTCCCTCAGGATCATTATTGTTCTTATAATATTCTGAGACTGGTGTAAACCCACAAATGTCCATAAACATGAATGTCATTTCTTTACGATCACCACCAAGTCTGAGTTTACTTGGATCTTTCTGCAGTTCTTCAACCATGTCAGGAGATAAATATTTTTGAAACTGCTTCTTGATTTGTTCTTTGAGTTGATATGTTACATAGTATTTGTTGAAAGAAGCATGACCAAAAACAATCAAGGAACTAATTGATGAATAAAAAGTATCGAAAAGAATTAGATGCTCATTCCAAATATAGTAACCCAATCCCACCTGACCTGCAACAACACCTAGACTCCCTATCGCCGATAGAGTTGTGGGAGTTTTGTAGACCACAAGAAGTATACCTAAAAGAACTATCACAAGAA
>Ga0208161_1000675_pt1 | contig 19117 bp, 44 predicted proteins | sample CB_VirMetaG_3_FD_184538 | JGI IMG/M metagenome (GOLD analysis project Ga0208161, IMG submission 184538) | Freshwater to marine saline gradient viral communities from Chesapeake Bay - CB_1508_1S Viral MetaG (SPAdes) (version 4) | ecosystem: Environmental > Aquatic > Marine > Coastal | place: USA...
GAATCAGACTGGCGCCAACATGATTAAACACAAACAATGACACTAGACTTAAGCTACATAAATGAGCAGCCTTCTGAAGCACAGGAGGAAGCGGTAAGGAAAGCAGTGGAGCAAGAGTGCATTCGTGCAATCTCCACTTACTTAAGCGAGGTTGCGGATGCCATGGAAACTAATGGTATTGAAACCTTGAATGCTCCGTCCATTCGGGCAATGGCGGAAACCCTTAATCAACGACTGACTAGCGAGGACAACTGAAGTGGCTAACGCAAAACTAATTGATGACTGCTTCACGGTAGTCGAATCTAGAGTAGGCACCTGGCATTCTTTTGACGGAGACGGCAAAGAGATCATCACGGCACTAACGGAAGAAAAGTGCATCCTGGCCACACGGTGGTACATGAAGTGCCTGCAAGAAGGATTCCCCGAGGAAGCGGGTGCCTATGAAAGCTTCGTGGGGGGCAAGCTGTGAGCAAATTAGGTCAAACGCAGGTAGACATCGCCACAATTTGTGACGATATCAAGGAATTGCTTCTAGAGAAGAATCGAAAGTATGGGGACTCCGCACTCAACCCTGTTAGGATTTTCAGTCATTGCGACAACCAGGAGCAAATTCGGGTAAGGATTGATGACAAGCTCAGCCGTTTGCGCAACCAACAGCAGGATGAAGATGAGGACGTGATCAACGACCTTATTGGGTATTTGGTGCTGTTGAAAGTTGCTCAAACGCAACAACGGCGAGTTGACAATTTCGTAATCACCTGAAATGACCCCGCAGGAATCCCGAGAGCACTACCTTGAGTCCGTATTTACCATGGATGAGGTAGCCTACCTTCGCACAATCAACCTAGCCCAAAGGTACATCGCCGGAGAGCTAAGCATCGACGACATTTACATTCAGCTCAAGGAGCAGGGAATATGACTCGCCTGCCGTGGGTTGAAGAAGACAGGGCGGATTTTGTAGAAAGCATTGTCGAGGGAATGATTTCCGAAATGACATTCGAAGAAATGCGACAATGTGTTTGGGATATGCTCTACGAGGATTTGCTCTTTCAGGAGTGGCCCGACCTATGTATGCACGCAGAGCAATATGCTCCCGATTTGCTAAATGAGTTCGACGAGGTCGGTTAACCGCACCTCCCGCCCCCTTGACCAGGGGGCTTTTTTGTGGGATACTAAGAGAGTACAAGAAAGCCACTCAACCTTGAATCAAACTGACATTGCTACTCTGGTTGCCAACCGACTGGAGGATATGGCCACTCGGGTTGAGTTCCTGTATGCTAATGGCTATCACGGGGATGCCGCCATTCTGCGAGAGGAGGGCCTGATGTTGGCCTCTGCTTTCGACAACGAGGAGGACTTCTTCTTCCTTGGCTCCACTTTCGCAAAATAGTTTCAAACATTTTTCGTGCTATGCGTGCTTTCGTTTTCTGTTTGGGGGCTTGCCTGCTTGGCAACGCTGTTTTAGCTCAGTCAACCCCCGTTTATCGCCAAGGGCAATGTCCTACGGGGACTTACACTTCGGGCAACTCTTGTGTGCCCGTTGGCCAAACTCAGGTCTACTACAACGGTGGCGGCCCCTGTCCGCTCGGTTGGACCAGCAGCAAAGGCTACTGTGTGAGGTAGGGTAAACCGCACCTTCAACCGCTTGACTTTCCAGCCCAGGTGGGCTACATTACATTCACACCAAACAAAGGAAACCACATGACCGCCTTCGCCTTCAACGACAAGCTTGACTGGACCGTCTCCAAGCGGACCCTGTGCTACATGACCGCCGACGGCCTGCAGCCTTGGACCGAGAAGCAAGCTGTTGTCCGCGACGACAACGATGTGGCTCTCGGTGTTGTTTCCCCGAGCTACGAACTGGTGCAGAATGAGGATCTCAAATCCCTCATCGCACCTATGGTTTCCGAAGGTGTGCTGACTGTAAAGAACCAGGGCTACCTGAGCAAGGGTGCCAAGGTGTTCATCCAGGCCGAAGTCAACACCGAGTTTCAGGTTGCTGGTGAGAACTACAAAGGCCTCATCACCCTGCTGAATGGTCACACTGGTAATGCCTCTGTGGCTATCGGCACCACCGCAACTCGGGTTATCTGCTCCAACACGTTTGCCATGGCTTACAGCGACATTGGCGAGAAGTTCCGTCACTCTGCGGGCGTAACTGAGCGTGTCCTGGAGTCCACCGTGGTGGTCAACTATGTGAATGATGCGATGCGGAAATACAGCGAGTATGTTGAAACTCTCGCTGGCACTCGTTGCACCGAGCGTCAGTTCAAGCAGGCTGTAGAGGAAATCTACGGCAAGAAAGCGGACTCGATGCGTGACTCCTTCGTGAGCCAACTCAACCACCTGTTTTACAATGGCCGTGGTAACGAAGGTAAAACCATGTACGATGCCTTCAATGCTGTGACCGAGTACGCCACTCATTACTCTCGCAAGAGCACGGGTGGCCGTTTCAACTACGCAAACTTCGGCAAAGGCGCTGAAATCAACCGCCGTGCAATGGCTGTCCTGACCGAGATGGCCGCTGTGTAAAAAGGTCGGGCGGGTGCCGAAGGCACCCTCCTTACCTACCACGCAAACTGCTACGCTACACAAACACACAACCAACTATGCGTAATTCCGAATTCACTCTTATTGCCGTAATCGGCGTAGGCGCCGTAGGCATCCTGGCCGCTCTCTTGATTGGTGGCCCCCAGTATGGAGTCTGGACGAAAACCCTAAACGGTAAGGCCCAACTCCAGGAGGCTGAATACACCCGTCAGGTAGCCGTGCTGGAAGCTCAGGCCAAGAAAGATTCCGCCCAGCAACTTGCCGAGGCCGAGATTATCCGAGCCCGTGGTGTGGCCCAGGCCAACCAAATCATCGGTGATTCCCTCAAAGACAACCGCGAGTATCTCCAGTACCTCTACATCACCGGCCTGGAAGATGGCTCCAAGAATGGCAACGTAACCATCTACGTGCCGACCGAAGGTGGCATGCCCGTCCCCACTTTGCAGATGAATAAATAGCAGGAATCCTGATAAATGCCGTTTATCAGAAAAACAACTATTCGCCCCTGGCAGGTAGCAAAATGCTTGAAATCACATCCTTACGCACAGATTACCGTGTCACCGAAGGGTGGTTTGAGGGCGAACCTCGTGACTGCCCTTACATTATCGTCAACTGTTGCTTCCGCATCCATAACGACAAAGAGGAAGGCAACTGGTCGTTTCTGCGAGCTAAGGCAGAAACTGAGAGCTATCGTAAAGTCCTTACCATTGATGACCCCGAGAGGTACGAGAAATGGCTAATGAGCCCAGATGGCTGGAGTTTTTCCAGCAAGTACAACGGCTACAGTAGGGCCTGGACCCACCAAGACTGCCCGTGGCAGTACATCGAAAAGTTCAACACCTTCTGGTTTCGAGAATGGATCGCAGACTGTGGCCCGACTCGTGCTATTATCCAGGAGCTTGAATTCTATCAGGATAACGGGCGTCTACCATCGGTTTACCGCACACTTGAAAGTGAGATAATACTTTCGCATCTGCGAGCTTTGCAGTCTTACTGGGATTAACCATGGATGATGCACCCGAATGTTGCAGAAGAAGCTTCGCAGCTTCTATAAAGGACACGGCTCGCAGGTTGCTGGAAGACCCCACGGTAGCCCCCAGGGCCGTGGCTGCTGAGCGCATGGCCATTTGCGAGAGCTGCGACCGCTTCTGGGAGGACAAGAAAACCTGTGAGATCTGCGGGTGCTTCATGCCCCTCAAAACTACCATGGCAAACATGGAATGCCCCATCCAGAAGTGGACCGAATGGAAATCGAACGCCTAAGTTTCATCATTGAGCCTCCAAATGCCGTGGATGGCTTCATTGAGGTTGACGAATCGGTCTGGAACCCGTGGTTGAGGCTACAAAAGGGCTTCGTCCAGAAGCATTATCAGCGTTATCCGACGGGTCGTGTAGACATTCGAATTTTCTGGAAATCTCGTGCGGACTGGGACGCAGCTGCCCAGAGCCCCCAGTTGGATGCGCTCGATGCGAAATTTAGAGCGCAGTTCCTGCTATTGCACGGCGGAGTTTACATTCAACTCTGATTTGCGGTTTACGTTTTTACAGAGAGGCTATCTTACAAGCAGCGAGACGCAGAGAGACGCTCGCTCACAAGCTTTTTACTCTCGTCCTTCATACTTTCTTTTATGGAAAACCGTCAAGATGTGGTCAACGTTCTGACCTCCCGCGTTATCGAAAACGCACCCCTTCGCGAACTGATCCGTGTTTATTCGGAAGCTGTTCAAGCCGCTATCAAAAACCTGTCGGATGACGACGTGATCCGCAGTATTGATCAGGCTGGCTATAAGGACATTCTGGAATCTTTCAATCTGGAAGTGCCCCCTGCTGCCGAAGCCGAAGCCTGATCTCAGACGTTCGGTAAACCGAACCTTAGCGCCCTTGACTTTCAGGGGCGCTTTTGTTATATTACCAAGGCATTCAAACCAACTATGACCATCAACTTCCAAGCCGAGAGCACCGCATCTGGGAAAGATTTTGAAGAGATGGTAGAGAGAGACCTTATCGCCCGAGGTTACCGCATCCTTTCCACTAATACTCGAATAGCAGACATTGGTGTAAATGTGGATTATATTGCTGAGAAAGACGGTGTTGTGGAATATGGGGAGGATAAGGGAGGACGTGTAGGAAAGGGGAAACGGCCAGGCGCACAGCGCACGGATAACGTCAAAAAAGCCATCTGCAATGGTGCGTTGCTAAAAGCTAAGAATCCCGACTCTATCTACGTTATTTATTTTTCCGCACCCCCTAAAGAGGGTAACTCCTCTCACCAGATGATTGAGACAGCCATCAAGGCTGGCTATGTTGATGAAGTTCGCTATCTGAGTCACAATGACTAAACACCCCGCTGTAATGGGCCCACATATTCTTGAGGTTTGTAAGCGTTATTTGCCAGCTGAGGGATCCAGGGTGCTCGACCCTTTCGCAGGTGTGGGTACCACTGCGAAGCTTCTACCTACCTATGAAGTGGTGGGGGTCGAAATTGAACGAGAGTGGGCTGAACAAAATGAGTCTACCATTTGCGGGGATTCTTTGTTAGTGGTTCCAACCCTTGGGAGTTTTGATGCCATCCTGACAAGCCCGACATACGGCAATAGAATGGCGGATGACTTCAACGCCAAAGAGGGGAGTTCCCGAATAACTTACCGTCACAAGCTAGGACGCAACTTGTCGGCAAACACAACCTCAAATTTACACTTTGGCAGGAAAAACCAAAAGTATGAGAACCTTCATAGGGACATCTGGAAAGTATGCGTGGATGCCCTGAGAGAGGGAGGAGTATTTATTTTGAACTGCAAAGATTTTATTGCCAACGGTGAGGTGAAGTCCGTCACATCCTGGCACAAAAGTGTGTTGGAAGACTATGGTCTTTCTTGCGTGGGGGAAGAAAAAGTGTTTTCCAAAGGTATGCGTTTTGGGGCAAATCGTGACAGGCGCCTAAACTTTGAGTGGGTGGTGGCCTTTACGAAGTGATTTCGGTAAACCGTACCCCTGGCCCATTGACGGGTCGGGGGTTTTTTGCTATGCTTACAGCATGATCAAAGTTCAAGGCAATGACCCCCAACTGGCAGCACAACTCAGGGAAACGTAAGCGAACGCGGGGGATTGCCAAAGGCAAACTCAAGGCTCGCAAACAAGCATTGCAAACACTCAAACAACGCCTTCAAGTAAAATGAATTCCATTCTGTGCCATCTTGGAAAGCCCCGCGTTGCGAAGCCCCAGACGTTGGCTGCCTACGGTAAACTCCGTGAGCAGATGATTCAGTCTCCCTGGACTTCTGTCTCCGAGCTTGATTTCGTGACGGCGGTGACGCAGAAGGGATGCCCTTTCTACGGCGGCCTGTGTAACGGTCGAGATCTAATGGAGCTGCAGTTTGAGAAACTGGTGTGGCGCACGCAAAGCCTTGTCGGTCTTGATTTCGATGTGTGTGAAGTCGGTGGCTGGGAGATGCTGCTGACGTTTGCAAACATGGGGATGAAGCCCATGCTTGGTTATCACACGTTTTCTCACGATCCTTCCAAGGGTGGTGAAAGCTATCGTTTGGTGTGGCGTGTGGAGACAGACCTCAACCTGACCTACGATGAGTGTGCTCGGGCACTGAAGAAAATGCGGTTGCTCTCGGGTAACCTCGCAGACAAGCATGCTTGCAACCCTACTCGCATGTGGCAAGGAACTACTCGCGGAGCATTCTGCTATGATGCCGATAGCACTCGTCTCAACCTCAAGGAGCTTGCCAATGTTTGATCGCGACTCTCTTTACAACTACGTTTGGCGCACCCTTCGAGATGAAATTGGTGACAACACCAAGACCGATTACCTGACTGACCGCATCTGTGACACTGTAGCAGATTGGGTGCCAAAGCAGGGAGACTTCTGGTTGAATGAGAGTGATGGGATGCTCTATGTGAATAGGGGGTGGGAGGTTGTGACTGCCGAAGCACCTGAACCCGCAGACTGGCTGGAAGTAGCCCTGGAAGGTATTGAGAAGTATGGTGACGCATTAGAGGAAATGAAATGACTGTCTCCGAGCTAATCGCAAAGCTTCAAGAGTTTCCGCCTGAGCTTGAAGTAGTTATTACTGACGGCTACCGCTATCATTTTTACAGAGGAGGTTTTGAAATTGGGCGTTTTGAGGATATCGATGGCTCGCAGGTTATAGACATCGGTGTCGGTGGATTTGACGAGGAAAACCATGAGTTTTGACGATTTGCAATGGCTAGACCCTATCCGTGAGCGGACGAAGCGAATTGAAGCCGAGACCGAACGCATTCGGGAAGAAAACCAGCAGCTTCGTGAGCGAAAGGCGATGCAAGCTCTGGAAAGGCTTTACAAGGATAACGAAAAGGCTATGAGGAAATTAGCCAAAACCGACTGGGAGTTCTCGGATGAGGCCGAAACTCAGTTTGTAGAGTGGTTTCACAGCGACCACGACCTTCACCTTCTACGTTCCGATCATTTCTATGAAGACTGCAAAACCCGAGATCTATCAACGCTTGAAAGCCTTATGGCCAAGTGGCTTCACCTTGCGTTCATTTCTGGATTCGAGCGAGGGAGGGCCTGTAGTTAGTTACCTGAGAGAGTTTTGCTGGGTGTGGATTATTTCCTTTGTCGCCTGGAAAGACTGTGTGAAGGGGGGAGACATCATCGACCAGAAAGCATTCTGGGAAGAGCTTAACTTCGGCTGGTATCAGATGAACATCTATGAGTATGATGACTACCACTTGCCGACCGTCAGCAAAGAGCGTAAGTTGAGGCTGGGACAATGAAGGCTAAAACCAGAGTTATCCTAGAAATGGCTGTTGAGAATGGAGTTAGGCGTGGTTGGCAACGGGCTCACAAACACGTTGAAAATCCCGCGGAGGCTTCTATCTTCGGCGCTATCGAAGATGCCATAATGGGCGAAGTCTACGAGTACTTTACATTTGACGAAAATGACTGAAATCCATTTGTTTGTGCGGGAGGGCTGCCGTCCCTGCATGTATGCCGAGACCCAGCTGAAAAAAGTAAAGGGCTGGGAGAAAGTTGTCCAGTTGACCAATGCTAAGGAAAACGGTGAGATCACTGAATTCGCTAAGCAATGTGGTGTTGAGGCAACACCTACGCTCATTGCGTTGGTTGATGGCAACGTGGTGGCAAAGGTGGCAGGCTCACAGAACATGACCACCGAGTTCTGGGAAGCCACCATTAGCAAGCACTCTAAGCAGTGATTTACTTCAACCTCGTCCGACTTATACTTATCGTATGGTGCATGGTTATGATTTCTGCCGTGGAGTCCGTGGCTATTCGCACTGAAGGACAGGTTGAGCTAGACTCAGCCAGCCGTGATACTTACGCAAAAGTTTTAACACTAGCTGTCGGTTCTTTTTTGGGTGATGCTATGTATCGGATGAGGAAGAAGTAGCCATGGGCATGTTTGACTGGGTTAAGAGCAGCTATCCGCTCCCCGAACCTTTTATGGGTCTGAACCAAACGAAGGACATCGAGGATGGGATTGGTGGCACAATGACTAACTACTGGATTGATCCTAGTGGTTATTTATGGTATTCCAGTTACAGGGATACGCACACCTTCGAAGTTATCGAGGAGGGTGACCCTCGCTATGATCCCAAGTTCACATGGACAAATCATGAGTGGATTCCTACGGGGAAGCACGGGAAGTTTCGGGTCCATGCCATTACCAAATACGTCGAAATCTACCCTGGGGAATGGGGCGGCAGGTGGGAGGATTGGCCTCGTCTCCGAGTTCATTTCAGGAGTGGGAGGCTTCAAGACTTCGAAGACATTACAGGGCGATGACTAACCGCAACATCAAGGCAGAGCTGTGTCACTACAGTTACATTGACATGGAGTATGGTCGTGACCACGAGAGCATTGACTATGACTCCCTTATTGCTATTATCGAGGAGTTGGTGACACGCATTGAGAAACTGGAGGCTGCCAGCAATGGCTAAGTATCGCATTATTGCTCGCAGGGGTCGCACTGTGAGCCTCTTTTATTATGCTCAGAAGAAGTGGTTTGGAATGTTTTGGGTGGACTTGCCGTGGGTTTCTACGGGAGGCTACGGTAAGTGGTCTCAGGGCGGAGAGACGCCTTCAACGCAGCTTCATCTGGTAGAAAACTACATTGAGATGTATCGGGACGGGTTTGATGACAAGACCAAAGTCGTAAAGGAGTATGATTGAGAGTTTTCGAGTTTATTACCAAAAGGGAGGTGATATTCGCACTCAAGACTTCCCCACTATGCTCAAAGCAATAGGTTTCGCCCTACCTTTGGTTATTGCCGAGGAGTACGAAGTCACTTCCATTATCCCCCTTTACGTCAACTTAGGACAAGGTTAATGTATCAATCGGACAAAGAAGCCACTATCGAGTTTATTCGGGGAGCGGGTTTCGTTATTCTCATCATGGGGATATTCTTTGGGTTTATTCTCACGCTGGGTGAGTTTGACCCGAAGCCTGCCGAGAAGTATGAAGTTGTGGATCACTACGGCACCTGCGCCGTTGTAAAGTACAACCCCAAGAATCGGGCGGAAAGTGTTTATTTCCTGGACTGTAGGGAGGTTCGGTAAACCCTACCTGCAACCCCTTGCGTTTCCTGCGGAAACGTGTCATACTAACAGCATGATGAAACAACCCCAGATGCGTTACGCCTGTGCTGCTACCTTCGGTCGTTTTGCTTTGCCACATTCGGGTCACTGTGAACTCATTGAACAAATGTTGGCGCACGCTGACTATGCTGATGTGCATATGTCTGCGGGTGGTAAAAACAATGAATACCAAATGCGAGAGTTACTTCTCAAAGTAATGCTTCGCAATCGTGGTGTGGATATGAGTCGGGTGCGTTTTTATTGCACTCCCACTGTCAACGAGGCTTTGAAGTTTTCCATCAAGCACGCTCCTTACAACGAGGTTGTGTTTGTTTTGGGCTCCGACCAGACCGACATGTTGTACTCGTTGTCTGACATCCACGATGTAAACTACGTCATCAATAGCCGCAGTAATTCCTCTACGAACATGCGCTATTTCCTGGATTCTTATGACTTCCTGGAGGATGCGAAGTATTTGTACGAGGATTGCGCCTACGCTACTACACTGGCTTACATGCTTCGCTCTGAGGAAAAGTCTCGTGAAAAGCCCGCAAAAGCTACAAAGCAAGTTGCTTCCGTTGCTTAAGAGCAACCCGAAGCTACATGTGTTGCCCAACCCTGAGTTACCCTGGGATGACTTACTTCTGAGGGAGGTTACGAGCGTGGTCTCTGACTATGTTAACAACAGCAAGAGCGTCATCGAGAGCGATGACCCTTTGCGTGAATGGCTCGATGAAGTCCGCTTTTACTTTGCAGATTTGAAACCCAGGTAATGAAACCCCTGACTCCACCCCCTCTACCTTCACCCTCTACAATTCAACCTGGCGATGTTATTGCTGTGGGCGACGTGCATGCTTGCTATGACTTGTTGGCCAAGTTTCTTGAATTTGTCCAAGGGTCGCAGGCCTGTGTGATTTTGCTCGGGGACATTATTGATAGGGGCGGCGATGATGTTAAGGTTTTGAATGTTGTTTCCTCCTTGTTGAAGGAGCCAGAGGCAATCGGCCTAAGCAACTTCTTTTGCCTTATGGGTAACCATGAGGACATGTTTATCAATGCAGTTACAGGGCCAGGACCTGATTGGGTTTTGTGGTTGCAGAATGGTGGTAATTTTGATGACTATGGCGAGATGCAGGAGCATCTGGATTGGTTGCAAGATTTGCCTATCTTTATGACCGTTGGCGACACAATGTTTATTCACGCAGGTTTCTTCCCTGGGAAAGATCCTACGGAAACTATAAACTCGGGTGGTACAGAAAATCTACTCTGGATGAGGCATCCTTTCCTTACCTTCGGTCCTGAGTTTGAGAAATGGAACCCTTCCCTGAAAAGGGTTGTTTTCGGACATAGTCCACGCAACGATGGTGCCCCTTACGAGATTCCTGGCGGTGGAATCTGCATTGACTCGGGAATATTCTTCTCGGAAAAACTGACCGCTTACAACGTCACCCAAGACACCCTCTATCAATTCACCAAATGAAGAAACTTCTTATTGTTGATTGCAGCGCATTATTTTTTAGGTCACGGTCTGCGTTAATGCGTGCTTGCGGTGAGTTGACTACATCTGCAGGTGTGCCCGTTACAGGCACAATGGGTTTCCTGAATGCGCTGTTTGCGGTGATGGAAAAGCATCAGTATGAGTCGGTGGTGCCTTGTGCCGAGGGTGGTAACAACTGGCGGAAGAAGGAAACAGGAGAGTATAAAGGTACGCGGCAATCGCAGGATGTTGCTTTCTTTGCAGACCAGTCTTTGCTGTTGGAAGAAGTGTTGCCCACGCTGGGAATGACTGTATGCAAGCAGCCAGGATTTGAAGCTGATGATGTTATTGCACACATTTCCCGCCATTCGCCTGCCTACGATGAGATTCACATTTTGACTTGTGATAAGGACTTGCTCCAGCTTGTTACTAACAAGGTAAAGGTACTGTTATTCTCATCAGCAAAGAAAATGGAGCTGGTGGACATTGATGGTGTGATTAAGCACTTTGGTGTATACCCTGCGGAGGTTAAATACTTTAAGGCCCTTGCAGGGGATAAGAGCGATAATGTTGCAGGGATTCCCAAGGTTGGGCCAAAGACTGCTGTGCGCATTATTGAGGAATCCAGACCGAAGGGCGAGGATGAGTTTCTGAGCGGTGCGGATCGCATTGCCTTTCATCCGAAAATCAAGGAGCAGGCTTCTGATTTCTATGCTAATCTTAGGCTTGTGACGTTAGAGAACGATGTGCCCGATTGCAGCTGGTTTGCATCGAGTGTGCCAGTGGCAATGCACGTTGAAGCGTTGCTGGAGGGCCTAGAATTCAAAACGATGCTAAAGAGAAAGGTAAAAATCTTTCAGACATTGGGGTGCGCATAGTGCGTTACATGTGCGTTCATTTGCTTCTCCCTGGGGGCAAAACAGAGTGGCGTTGGGTTGTCTGGGGGAAGCATTCTCTGGATGATTTGCGCAAGCAAGGTTATGTAATTATTGGTTATCACGAATGAGAAAAGCAAACCCTTACCGTGTGCCCCTAACAGGAGCCTACAACCACTTGGTAATGAGGTTGGAGGGGAAAGAAGTAAGCATCCGCAAGCAAATGTGCCTGGCGTATCTCAAGTGGAGATACACAAATAAGTTCCCCGATAAGGAGGCAATGGTAGAACTTGCGAAAAAGTTTCGAAAAGAGGAGGGGAGGGTAGGTAGGCTCCATCGCACCGTAATCGAGAAAAGAATTCGAAAGTATTTTCGAGAAGTGAAGAAGCATCAAGGGTTAGCAGCAAGTAGGGAGGCTGCAAGAGAGTATGCTAAGGGGCAAAGGGATCGTGGAGAGGGTATTCACACGCCTGAAGAGCTGGAGTTAAAGAAACAGAGGTGGAAGGAAGTGCGCAGGAAGCAAACAGCAACGGGCAATGAGCCTGGGGCAAAGGTTTGGGTTGTGACTGATCCCGAGGGCAATGAGTTTAGGGTGAAAGGTTTGAAAAGGTGGCAAAAGGATAACGGGTTTGGGGAAACAGGTAATTTGGTTGCTACGGCTACACGGCCGTGGGATAAGCCTACGGTGAAAGGTTATAGGGTCAGGCATTACGATCCGACAAAAGATAGCCATGTGCCGTGGGATGAGAATTATAAGCCAAAGGATTGGAACGAGGCTTAAGATCGGTTATCCGAAGAATTTACAGAACGCTAAAACCACTATGTTGCATTCGATGACCAACGCTAAGACCATGACTGTCGAAGTTCAGCAAAAATCCGCTGAGAGAATGGAAGAGATTGACCAGTCTTTTGACCTCATTTACATGGATCCGCCATTTGGTCTTCAGCGTGATTTCAAAATGCTGGAGAAGGATGGTGAGGAAAAAGGTTTCTCAGATGTGTGGGAATCGTTTGATGATTATGTGGACTGGTACGCAGCAATTATCAATAAAGCGTGGAATAAGTTAAACAAAAATGGATGGATGTACTTGCATAATAACTTCATCGGAAACGCTCTGGTTCTATCCAAAGTAGATCCTGCGATTCGGAATGCTTTTTATACGAACATCTCCTGGAAAAGGTCGGGACCAAAGAATAACATTAAGAACGGGTGGGGGAACATCGTGGATAGCATTATGGTGCTGCGTAAGGGAAATCCGTTTTTCCAGGTAGAGTACACAGATCTGGATGCAAAGTACGAGAAGAATAGCTTCAAGAATAAGGATGAAAAAGGGTATTATGCTTTAGCCAAAACTACGGGAGAAAAGAGTCGCCCAGGCAGGATCTTTGATTATAAGGGTTACAATCCTGGTTACGGGTGGAGAGTTAGCGAGGATATGTTGATCGAGATGGACAGTTGCAATTTGCTGCACTTTGGAAAAAACACCATATATAAAAAGATTTACTTAGAGGACAACAAGGGAGTACCTGTTCAGAACTTGTGGGATGACGTGTATTTCATCTCTCGTAGTGAGTCTAATAAGCGAAAGTACCCTACCCAGAAGCCTCTTAAACTGCTGGAAAGGATTATTAAGTCATCTTGTCCAGAGGGTGGATGGGTATTTGATCCTTTTGCTGGGTCAGGAACTACAGCTATCGCAGCTAAACTTTTGAACCGAAACTGTATCACTTGCGATGTAAATCCGCAATCCATTGAGTTAGTTAGAGAAGCTCTCGTTGCTGTGAGGTAGACTTAGGTAATGTTCGGCTATCCGCCCTTGCTTGCCAAGGGCTTTTTTGCTATGCTTGTGGCATCTTCGAAATGAATGGCTGTGATCTTTGCTGAGGAAATCTCAAATTATGTCACGCATGTTGAAGCCCTGAAGGAAAAAGATGATAACCCTTATCGAAACTCGCCATTTCGAGTTTATAAGGAAATGTCTTCCAAGAAAAAAGGGAAATTTTTTGAGCTCTTAGTCGAAGAGTATTTGAAGCGGCAGGGGCATGTTGTTGCTCGGGCAGATAGCTCTAATTATGATCGACTTGTCAACGGAAAAACTCGATTGGAGATCAAAGGGTCAATGTTGTGGGGAGGGGGGACACACTTTCGGTGGCAGCAGATTAGGACAAACCAGGAGTATGACGTAGTTTGCTTTGTGGCCATCTATCCCGATCGCATTCAGTTTTATGGCGCTACCAAAGAGCAAGTTTGCTACAATGTGGAAGTACAGGATGAGGATGGAAATTGGGTGTTCAATCAGCATGGGGGCAAGAAAGTAAATTCTGGTACTTTTGTTCTTGATGGTTTCCCCGAGGATTTCTCTTGGTTTTCTTCATTGGAGGATTTGATTTGTGATTGAGAATGTTGACTGTCTGGAGTTTCTCTCAAAACAGGAAGATAACTCTGTGGACATGGTATTGACTGATCCCCCTTATTTTATAGGTTTTGATGGCGGTAAGGGGTGGGACAAGCAATGGGAAAGTGAAGCCGAGTATCTGGAGTGGTGTAGACTGTGGACAAACGAGTGCGTTCGTGTTCTCAAACCTGGCCGTATGTTGGTGGTTTGGGGAACTATGAAGACAGATGCTTTTTTGCGTTACAAGTTGCAAACAGCAGAGAATAACCCGAGCTTAGTGTCTCAAAATGAAATCATCTGGAGTTATAATTGGGGAGGTCGGTCCAAGGCTAATTTCGCTCGAAAACATGAGTATGCTTGGTGTTGGTCAAAAGGCAAGAAATTCTTGTTCAATGATGCTGAGATTAGGGTTGAGCGTAAGGTGAAAAAGAATTTGCGTACAGGGAAGGATTATGCGCAGGGGACAATTCCAACGTGTGTTTGGGAGAAAAATAACCACACCACTTCAAAGGATTTTTGCGGGTGGCACCCGACAACAAAAAATTTGTATATCTTGGAGAGGTTGATCAGAGCTTATACCAATGCTGGCGACACGGTGCTGGATATTTTTATGGGGTCAGGGTCTACAGCTTTGGCTGCAAGTCGGGCAGGAAGGTTGAGTATCGGTTGTGAGAAAGATGAGGACTATTATAAGCAGATGCAAGTCCGACTGTCTTCTTTTGATCTTTGATAGTGACGAGTAGAGGTCGAGGTTCGGGAAACCGAATCCCCGACCCCTTGACCGCCGAGGGGTTTTTTGCTATGTTAGTAGGACAGTCGAGGGAGAGCCCAATGGCCACACGCACTTTCTACGTCGGAGACCTTTGTTACGTTCTCACTCCTGATGAGTGGGATACCGTTTGCTGCTATGATTTCGACCCTGAGGATCCCGAGGGTTTCCTGGAGCCTGAGAAATTTAGCTGGACTGATTATCAGGCAGCGAGGCCGTTTGAAATGATGCGGACTGCTTACGGTGATGGTTGTTACGAAGGGAGTGATGGAAAGAGTTATTCTGTGGATTCGGGTTCTATTGGTCGCATTGCTGTAGATTGCATCTCTGATACTGCCAAATTAGCAGAAACCTTAGAAAAAGGCTTGGGACACCTCCATGAATTCGATGAGGAGTCTGGTTGTGGAGATGAGGATGGGTTGCTGTGGTTTGGTGATTTAGACATTCAGACTGCCTGACTGCGGGGGAGGGTTCGGTTATCCGAACTTGCGTTTCCTGCGGAAACCTGCAATGATAGTCTCATCAAACGAAAACAACCCAATGGCTACCACCGCGAAAAACTATCGAGTGCGTGTTGAGACTTACGATGGTTGCGTTACTGTTTGGCATGAGAAATCGAAAGCAAAAAGCGCCGATAAGTTGATTTTGAATCGTGTTTACAATCAGCTCTGTGGGCTGAATGTGAAGGAGATTGAGGTTACCCCGAGCGTCTGATTGTTCCTTTCGAAAACAACGCAAATGTCTAAAATGCCTAACATCACTGAGAAAATTGCTGTCGTTGAGTTTTATTTCACTCTTGAGGATTTCATGAATGAGTGGAATTATTACAACGATGAGGAACCTACGCAAGCGGATTATGATGAGTGGGTGCAAAGTGTAACCTACGAAACTCTCACGGATCCTGATTATTCTCCCACCGTCAAACTAACTGAGGCCTGATTGTAATGACTGCACAAGTAATCAAAGTCAAGTATTATCATGATGCAGGCCACGGTTGGCTTGCTGTGAAAAGGAAGTTGCTCGCAGAGAGTGGTCTTGAGAATGAGATTTCCTCATTCAGCTATCAGAAAGGGCAGACAGTTTATCTTGAGGAAGACTGCGATGCCTACAAGTTTGAGAAGGTAATGAAGGAGAAAGGTTACACCTTTGAGATAGAGCATCGCCATTGCGAGCGTTCGCCCATCCGTAGTTATGCCTCTTATTTTACAGTTTAGGCAAGGTTCGGTTTTCCCTACTTGCGGTTTCTGCGGAAACCTGCCATACTAACAGCATCAACAAACAACACACCGCCATGACTGTGACCCTCACCACTTCCTACAAAGAGTTTCTCCAGGCTGATACTGTAGAGCTTATTGATAGCCTCCTGGATGATAACCACGATTTGGGTTGCATGTTGGAGTTTATTGATGAGAATTCGGAGGATGACTTCACTGCTTATTATGAAGAGTATGTAGAGCAAGGGGAGAAGCTGGGTTACAACGTTGTTGATGCTTTCGTTGGAGAGAACGGTTTCTGCGATGTAGAGCATTGCGAGGAGGCTTATGCGGGAACTTACCGAGACACCGATGATTTTGTTGAGGATTTGATGGAGAGCGGTGGTTATAGCGTCCCTGACTTTGTGATTGTGGACTTGCAAGCAACTTGGGATCGTAGCCTCAGCTATGATTATGATGCTGTGGAAACTGATGATGGTTATGTCCACATTTTTCGCAAATACTTCTAATCCCCACGTTTAGCAAACACTCAACTCAAACAAACACTCAAACAATGAAAAATTCAACTGCTTTCGGTATTGCTGGTGGCGTGGCTGTTGCGCTCGCTGCTGTTTCAATTGGGGGCTATGCGATGTATAAATCGTCGGTGAATGAGCAGAATTGTCTCTCTTATGAGAGGCAGATGGATAGCCACCTGAATGAGGGAGTTAGCTTTATTGATGAGCTGGCGACGATGAAGAGGAATGTTGATAGTAACCCTTTTATGGCGTTTGCGTATCTTGGGAAGATCGGAGATGTGCAGATGCGGGCTGATGCGTTTCGCAGGAAGATGAATGATACGAGCTATGCGTATCGGGAAACTTGTGGTTTGGATAGGGGGCGGAAATTTATTGATGCGCCTGAGAATAAAGCACGGATGGATCACATTACTTACACTGCAGGGAGTATGTAATTGCGGAAGGTAGACAGGCCCCCGATTTGGGGGCTTTTTTATTATCAGTCCTTGCTCCATTCTACTTCTGGCATCGGTTCGTTTGTGACGTCGTAGATGCGATTCGGGTCGAAGATGTAGTCGTAAGTCCGTTGAATGTCTTCTTCTGTGTCGGCAATTCTTGCTTCGAATTCTTCTTCGAGGGGGACTTCTTCAAGGTTGTGGATGTATCGGAAACATTCTTTTCCGAACTCATCTGCGCTGACTCTTTGGTACATCCAGAGCAACTCTTCTTTGTCCTCGGGTTGCTTTTTACAAATTAGCTCCCAAGCTTCAACAATTATGGGCAACATTCGGCGGTGTGTTTTCAAAGCAATCCACAACGAGAGTCCAACGAAACCTGCGTTATTCTTGCTTTTTGGTCTTCCCGTGAGCCAGATGTTTGGAATCGTTTGTAGCTCCTCGGGAAGGTTGCTGACACCTTCAGCCGCTCTTTCTTTCATTTGAGAAAGTGCCTTGAGTGCTGTTGGGAGGGAGGTGTATCCTAACTCGGTGGCTTTTTTCGTCAGTTCTATGTGCTCTCGAAGTGCTTTATTACATTTCTGAAAGGCATTTATCATTGTGAGGTGTTTCTCATCCACACCTAATTCGATTGCATAGTCTCCGATGGCTTCGAGCATATCTGTGTAGAGATTCAGCTCTTTCATCGTGTTATTGAAAGGGTTGAGTTTGGACATAGTGGAAAAGGGAGAGAGCCCACTACAACTCCCTCCCCAAATGAATTCATCTTAATTTTACCTCAAAAGAGGAGAGAGTAAACTTAGAGAGCGTAAAGGGGGGAGGGGGTCCCCCCCCCCAACAACGTTTTTCTTTTACCAGATAGGTGGGGATAGCTATGATAGGGGAGCACACGGACACTTCAATGAAGGAAACCCTAAATAGCATCGAGCAGATTACCAAACGCAGGATGCGATTATTTGCGCATTGGTTAGATTGTTGGGAGGAGGATATGCGAGACGAAGAAGTGCCCCAAAGTCAAATAAGGACGAGCTTTGGTTTACTCCAACTGAGAGATTTGAGAGCAACACTGGATAAACTGGAGAGCAAATTGGAGCAGTTTGAGGAGCACTGGTAGAGCAAAAATTAAGAAAAATCCCCGCCTATTTTATCACGTTATACCAAAACACCCCCACAGCTGGCCTATTCGGCTATCCGCACAGTTCACCCCTTGCAAAAGAGCAGGGGAGCCCTTATTATAGGAGCATCCCAACCACGAGAGCGCAATGCTTACCGCCGCCGCCATCGCCTCCCTCGCCGACATTTTCGCCCCCGAGATTATTGCAAAACTCGCAGAGAGCGATCAGTTTATGGAGTTTATGCAGGATAACATTCCCGCCCTTATTGAGAGCGAGGTGGGTGATTTACCCGATGACGATAAGGTCGAGCTGGGGCTCCTTATTATTGAGCGGGTGCAAGTTTCGAGTTATTGATTATTGCTATCCTCGTTATTTATAAGCATTTATTATTATTATTATCCCCTTGCATTATTATTATGTGGGGGGTTATTATTTTATTATTATTCAACGGTAGCGTTATTATGTTATAATAGCATTATGCGGCACGGCGCATTATGGGGTTATGCGTTTATGCGCATAGGGGGGTGGGCCGGGTGCGATAGTACAAGTGTACTACTCGCCCGGGGCCTTGTGCCAGTCAGCAAGGTGGCTGGAGGGGGTTGACTTTTGCCGCTGAGTGGGCGATGATAAGGGCATGAAAAACAAGACCTTCTCTGTTGTCCAGACCCTGCCTGCAGGTGGTGAGGACATTCTGTGGCGATTCGGCAAAAAAGCTGATGCTGTAGATGCCGTCAATCATGTCAACGCAGCACTGAAAGCAAAAGGTATCCCTCCCTCTGTTTCTCGCTGTTTTGTGAAGTAGTACAGGTGTACTAGGCGCCCGGGCGCTGTGCCAGTGGGCAAGGTGGCTGCAACCCCTTGACTTTGGCCGCAGGGCGTGCAATGATAGTCTCAACAAGCAAGAGAAGCAATGTTCTACGTCGCTCAATTCCAACCTGACACTGAGACTGTGGAGGTGATCTACACTTGCACTTCGGAGAAGCAAGCGCAAGACGAGTGCGACCGTCAGAACTCACACTTTGCAGACGCAGGTGTTCCTGGCGATTACTACTATTTCGTTCTCTGATTACACCATGGAACTGCTCCTTGTGCCCGTCCTCCTCATTGGAGGTCTCCAGCTTATCCTCAAAACTTTCTGAAAAAGTTTCAAACATTTCTCGCAATGACTGACTTCACTTCT
>Ga0208161_1000676_pt1 | contig 19105 bp, 21 predicted proteins | sample CB_VirMetaG_3_FD_184538 | JGI IMG/M metagenome (GOLD analysis project Ga0208161, IMG submission 184538) | Freshwater to marine saline gradient viral communities from Chesapeake Bay - CB_1508_1S Viral MetaG (SPAdes) (version 4) | ecosystem: Environmental > Aquatic > Marine > Coastal | place: USA...
CACACAAAAGATTGGAGAGATCTTTCCAATAAAGGCTCATTCTTTATCGTTCTTTCAGCCCGTAGGTTCAGCAGGAAAGAAAGATATCTCCGGAGATCTCGACCTAGCAATCGACTCAACTCACATTGTTCGAGCATTTACGGGAACTGAGTTAAAAAAATGGGGAATTGATTGGGACGAGTGGAATGATCTTTACACAAAAATCCATAAACGAGCACGCACTGCAACTTATGAAATGAGCAAGATGCGTGCTTTATTGACCCTAATTTCTGCAAAACTTGCGGAGAATAACATCGATGTTGGAGACCGAGTAACAGCAGGAAACATCTTTACTTGCTTTCCTCAATATGACGAAAACGGACCAACTGGAGATTATGTTCAAATTGACTGGATGGTTGGAAACATAGAGTGGCTTCGATGGTCTTATTATTCTCATGGAGAAACAGACCTCAAAGGTCTCCATAGAACACAGTTTATTGTAGCCTTGTTTGCAGAGATGGGGTATACATTTAATCATTTTTGTGGTATTAAAAAACAAAAAACGTCAGAATGGCTTACTACAAGCCCAGAAGAAGCCCTAGAGATTCTTACGGAACATTATGGGCCCATTGGTCTCGAGGACACCTTAACCTTTGCTAGGCTTCATTCTTGGCTTCTTAAAAGCAAGAAGGACTCTTATGTATCGGTCATTAAAAGATATAGAAATATTCTAACAAACCAGAAAGCAAAGACTCCAAATATCCTTCAGCACACTATTTAAATGTGATGTGGGGGTGTAGCTCTCACCAATGGGGATATAGTATAACGGGATTACATCTGCTTTGCACGCAGAAAATTGCAGTTCGATTCTGCATATCTCCACCACCTTCTGCGAAAAACAGAAGGTTTTTTTTTATACTATATTAGTTCACTTTAGACTTTTGAGACTAGTTACAAACTGAGCTATGGAGGAATGGTTATGTTGAAAGAAGAATTGCAAGAGTTGGTTGATGTGGGGAGTAGTATAGCCGACATGTCTAATAAAACAGGCAAGAGCAAAACAACAATAAGATATTGGCTAAAGAAATATGATTTGAAAACGACGAACGCTGTCTGCAACAAAAAAATAAAATACAATTGCAATACTTGCGGAGAAACTGATCCGGATAAAATGATGTCCAAAGGTAACGGTAGAAAGTCTTTTTCTATTTGTAAAGCATGTCACAATAGCGCAACAATAGAAAAGGGCCGCCGTCAAAAGATTGAATTAGTAAAGTATATGGGCGGAGAGTGTAAAGATTGTGGTTATAATAAAAATTATGCCTCCTTTGACTTTCACCATCTAGATGAGTCTCAAAAGGATAAGAATTTCAAAAGCATGCGTTACTGGTCTTTCGATAGAGCGATTGAAGAATTGAAAAACTGTGTATTGCTTTGTTCTAACTGCCACAGAGAAAGACACAATCCTGATTTAGAAATTACTTAAGGCACGCAGGGGGTCAGGAGTTCGACTCTCCTCATCTCCACCATTACCTCGCTTCGGCGAGGTTTTTTGTTTTAATTATTTTAAAAGAAGTTTCGGAAACTATTTACAACAAAACATAGTTTCGAGGCCTTCAAAATGAGTGATAATTTTAGATATAAATTTGGTCTTGGTCATGTTGGTTCATTCCAAACATCAGCGCGTCCATTTCTAAGTTCATCATTAAACATTCCAGATAACACAATGGAACCTTTAGAGATAAATTTCGATACTGTCTCAAGGTTCATCATAGTAACTAACACAATCTCTCCAGCAGAGCCAAGTAGACCATTGAGATTTGGTTTCTCAGCAAATGGAACGAAAGGTTCCGTAGACAATAACTATGTTATTCTCGAGAACGGAGAAACATTCGAAGCAGAGTTTAAGGTTTCCAAAGTTTTTTTATTATCAGATAGCATTCATGAGACCTCAGGATCAGTTGTTGCTGGGCTGACTGGTATCTCATCAGCACATTTGATAAATAATTGGTCAGGTTCATCGGGAGTAGGGTAATGGGATTTAATGATTTAAGAAAAAAAGCTGGAACATCGCAAGCAGTCGATGGTAGCACCACAACAACCATCACTGGGCCACTAACTGCTTTTGGAGATGTTCAGGTAGCCAGCCTAACACCCGTAGCACAAGGTGATTTTGTTTATTCTATCAATGAAAAGATTTTCTCTCCTCGAGGATTTGCTGGTGGGACTGTGACTCAGTCAGAAGGGATGGCTGAAATAACATCGGGAACAAACTCTGTTGGTTCTGCAACGGTCCAAACCAGAAGAGGCTTGAAATATCGTCCGGGACAAGGTTCCTTAATGAGAGCTACTGCTCTTTTCGATACACCTGATGCTGGTAATGCACAATTCATTGGCTGTGGAAATTCTGAGTGTGGCTATTTCATTGGATACTTCGGAGAGTTTTTTGGAATCCTTCACAATTCAAAAGCTTTACGACACATTGTGGCTTTGCAAATTACACTAGCAGCAGGCACAGAAGACATTGACATAGAACTAAATGGTTACACAACAAGAATTTCTGTAGTTGGAGGGGGAAATATTCCCCAAACTGCTTATGAGATTTCAAAGGGAGATTTCTCACAAGTCGCAGACGGCGGCTGGCTAACTGATGTAATTGAAGATACAGTTTATTTTATTTCCTCTAGAGCCATTGCTGTAACAGGAAACTTTTCCATAACACCAGTTGGTGCAGGAACAGTCTCAGGAACATTCCAACCAACCATCCAAACAGGAACACCAGCAACACCACAAACTCAACAATTCTATCCACAAAGTACATTCAATATCGATAAACTAGATGGAACAGGTCCTTCTGGAATGATTTTAAATCCTCAAACAGGAAATGTTTATGAGATTGGTTTTCAATATCTCGGCTTTGGAAATGCTAGATTTGGAATTGAAGATCCAACAACTGGGAGACTTTTTGATTTTCACATGATCAATAATGCAAACAATAGAACATCCCCAGTTCTAAAGAATCCAAATGTAAGCATTTTGGCAACATCGGCAAATATTGGAGGCACCACTTCTACGACATTAAGAACTGCTTCTATGGCTGGCTATGTCCAAGGGCAGATTGTTAATCTAGATCCAACATTCGCAAAGACTTTTTCGATCACCACAAACTCTACCAGCTATGTTCCTGCCGCTATTTTTAAAGTCAATAGAGTTTTTAATGATCAAAGTTGTTTCGGAGAATTTGATTTACTACAGTTAGCTGTAGGAAATGGAACTAGTACTTTGACTGTTGGCGTATTTATCTCTGAAGAATTGCAAAACGAAAATGTTAATTTTGTAAATCTAGAAGAAGGAAGTAGCATAGTCTCTTATGCTTTAGGCACTTCCAGTGGAGTGTTTGGTTCTTGGACTCCTTCCACTAATCCAATTTATGAAATGACCATCGGCACAAATGCTGCTAGAACTGAAGTTTTTAACCCTAATCGCTTTGTAATCTCGGCGGGAGAGCATTTAGTAATAGCAGTCAAAACAGGTGGCGGAAGCACTAATGGTCGAATCTCTTTGAATTGGTTCGAACAACAATAGTAAAATGATGACCCTTGACCTTCATGGTTTTCGGTATCATGAAGCCAAACAAGAACTTGAACTATTTATTAATGATAACTGGGGTAAACGCCTCAAGGTCATTACTGGAAACTCTGAAGGAATGAAGAACCTTGTTTGCGAAATTGTTCGAGAATACAGTTTAGAATTCTTTAGAGACACTCTTGATGGCTTTATTATCATAAAAGAACATTAGGAGAGAGATATGTTGTTGGCTTTGTTTTTACTAGCATGTGGCGGAGACATCTCGGTAAGAGACGTCACCAAAGTTCAAAGTGGAGACACATCATCAGAGGTCGTCGATACAGCACCTTTAGAGCCTTCCGCAGAACCATCTATTGAACCAAGTGGAGAACCTTCTAGTGAGCCTTTAAACGGCACCGTTGGCCTTGTAAACTTTAATCTTGAGCAAGTTGCTTGCCAAGCTTGCATGGGCGTGAGTCAAGAAATCACCATCCAGTTCGATGCAAAGTTTCATAACAAAATCAACGAAACTCACCCAACATGGCTACCTCCCGCAGGACAATGCACAAATAACGTAAACCCAGTCCAAGTTGGAGTTTCACCGCAAAACCTTGGACAGTCAATCAACATCTTTGGTAATCCAAATCAGTTCTTGGCTTACAATAATGGAATGAATACTTACACCGGTTTCATTCAAGAGTATCAATATGATCGAGATACAAACATGAGAGTCCAGCTTCAAGATGGATCATCATTTCAGTTTCGCTCCATTCATGGTTTTGACTTTGTCGAGCCTTATCAGATGCGTTACGTCGACATTTCTTATGCCTTTGCAGCAGTAGTATCCAAGTTCGGCACACAGTTCCAATGGGGACCTGCCGGAGGACCTGACTTATTTAATATAACAATTGCAACCTATTCTCCAGACGGAAGTCAATTGCTTGGTGTAGTATCTTGCTCAACTAATGATACGGGCTACTTTATGTTTGACGGATCATATTTCCAACAGTATCCTTATTGGTCTTTAACTGCGATTCACATGACAAGATTTTCTCAACAAAGAATTCCATTCGAAGGCTTGAATGGATATGTTGATGTCCAACTTGAATGGTCTGTTGTGGGAACAGGTCACATCGAGTAGTTTCTCGAGAAGCTCGACACTATTTAATGGTGGAGGGTTGCATGTGGGAGACATTCAAGTTGGAAGTTTGGTTGAGTTTTTAGATGATTTTAAAAGCGAAACAATACCGAATGTTGGTATAGTATTGGCTGTTATTTCTTTCGATGAATTGCTTGGAGAAGACTTTGGAAAAGGAATAACTTGGTATTCTGTTCAATTTGGACACATAGATATTGTTGTTTCGTCTGAAATGATAATATTATTGAATTAATTTGACAAGAGACCTCATTCATGTTATATTGCATAGAATAAACTTTGGAGGTTTAATGGTATATGAAAATAAAATAATACAAAAAGCCATAGATGATGGTTACACTTTCATAGTGTTACATCCGGTTGAGATTTTTGAAGATTCAATAAAAGAATTTAATGAAAAAGAAGGTCGATTAGTATACAATGTCGATAAACTATTGGACTGCCTAAGAAATGCTTATGGCTGGGACCCAGTGATGACTTTGGAATGGTTTGAATATAACATATTTGATCTAACGTTTGTTCGTGGTGGGCCAATTTTTTATGATGAATTTGAAGAAAAATACTTGACAATCTAATCTGGATATGTTAAAGTAATAGTACCAACAACAAATAGGAGGACTTATGTCAAATAAAATGTTTCGTATCGCTCACGTTAGTGATACACACATACGGAATCTTAAATATCACGATGAGTATCGTCATGTATTTAATCAAATTTATGATAGCTTGAAGCAGGAACAACCAGACTACATTGTACACACTGGAGACCTTGCTCACACAAAAACTCAACTATCCCCAGAGTATTTTGAGATGGCTACAAACTTCTTGAAGTCTCTTTCAGATATCGCACCAACAATCATGATCTTGGGAAATCACGATGGGAATCTTAAGAATGGTGACCGCCAAGATGCAGTAACACCAATCGCAGAAGCCATGCAGCATCCAAACTTTACTTTGTTAAAGAACTCGGGTGAGTATTCACCGGAAGATGGTTTAACTTTTAATGTGTTGTCCGTATTTGATCGCAACAATTGGCAAGCACCATCCAATAAGAATTCTATCAATATTGCTCTTTATCATGGAGCAATTCGAGGTTCCCAAGTTGGTTCTGGTTTTTCATTAGACCATGGAGAAGATGATATGTCTATATTCTCTGACTTTGACTATGCTATGCTTGGAGATATTCATAAAACCCAAGCAATGGATAAGGAAGAAAAGGTTTGGTATGCTGGCTCAACAGTACAACAGAACTTTGGAGAGTCTCGACTAAAAGGCTATCTCATGTGGAACATTCACTCTAAAGATAAGCACTCAATCGACAAGAGATTGTTCCAATCTCCTCGACCATTCATTACAGTTCAGATCAACCAAGATGGCACATTACCGGAGACTGATGTTCCAAAGAATTCTAGGCTGAGACTTGTATGCAATTACAACTTACCAATGGCTAAATTGAAAAGAGCATGCGACTATGCTCAAGTTAAATGGTCAACTTATTCCGTCAGTTTTGTGAACAATTCATCATCATCTGTTGGTGTTGATTCTGCAAAGCTTGGTAAAGCGCTGAATATGCGTAACCCTGATAATCAAGAAAAGTTCCTTAGAGAGTTTATGGAAGGCAAAGAAATCGATGATTCTATTCGAGATCGCGTGATTGAATTATCACGAGATTACTTGAAAAAAGTAGATTCATCCTCTCCTATTGCAAGAAATGTTGTATGGGATATTAAGAAAATGCAATGGGATTACCTATTTAATTACGGAAAAGGCAATACTTTAGATTTCAGCCGTTTAAACGGACTCGTAGGAATCTTCGGTAAAAACTACTCAGGCAAGTCATCTATCATTGATGCCGCTCTGTTTGGCCTTTTCAACACGACATCAAAAGGAGAAAGAAAGAATGTCCATATCATCAATCAAAACCAAGAGCAAGCTTCTTGTAAACTCGAGATCGCTGTCGGCGATGATGTTTATCAAATTAATCGAAGCCTCGAAAAATCAACCACAAGGGCTAAAGGTAGAGAAATCATCTCAGCCAAAACAGATCTCGACTTCCGAAAGTTAACATTCGGAACACAAGCGGAGTCGAAGAACGGAGATACTCGAAATCAAACAGACGACAACATCCGAAATACCTTTGGTTCTCTCGAAGACTTCATGATGACGTCTCTTGCGGCACAGAATGACTCATTTGGGTTTATCAATGAAGGGTCAACAAAGCGCAAAGAGATTCTCGCAAAGTTCCTAGACCTTCAGATCTTTGATCAAATGCATAAACTAGCCAAAGATGACTCATCAGAAATGAGAGGGATAATCAAGCATTTAACCTCTGTCGATTGGCAGAAGAAACTGGCTCGATCAGAGGCTGAACTTGCAGAGATCTTAGAAGATATTCAAGTTCAACAAGATTTGTGTGAAAAGCATAAAGTTCGATTAGCAGTTCTGAAAGAAGAGCAAGACTTAATCAAAGGTCAAGTTGAAGCAGCATCGCAAAGAGATATTGATATTGATGCCTTAAACAACACACTCTTGGAGTCCCAAGAATCCCTTTTAAGCAATTCCAATGAGATGAATAGGTTATCTACCGAGATTGCTTCTAGGCGTTCTAAAATCGAAGATTTAACGGCTAGATTGCCTTCTTTGCTCGAAGAGTCAAATGTTGCTCAAGCCGATCTAGATGCTCTTGAGCTAATCAAGGCAGAAATAAAAAGCACTCATAAGTCTGTTGAAAAAGCAAAGCGAGAAAAAGCAAGCCTTCAGTCAAAGATCGAAATGCTGCATGATCATGAGTATGACCCAAACTGCAAATTCTGCTGTGATAACGAGTTTGTCAAGCAAGCAGAATCGGCAAAAGTTACGATTGTTGAAGTCGATGAGCTTATCGAGAGTCTGAATTCTCAAATGCTTGATTTAAAGATGAAGGCATCTTTGATTAATGAAGTTTATTGCGAAGCAGTTGTTCGAGACTATGAGGCTCAAAAAGATACTTTGGCCAAAAGTCAATCTGATGTTCGCAACTTATCTCTTCAGTGGGAAAATTGTGAAGGTAAAGTATCTCTCATGGAACATCGCATCAAGAGTTGTGAAGCGGACATTGCTTATTACAACGACAATATTGAGGCTTATGAGAATCTTACTTCATTACGTCGAGATCTTCAAGCAATCAATAAGACAGTTTCCATAAAAGAGGATGAGATTAAAGCTTGTGATTCAAAAGTTTTAGAGTTCATGTCTGAGAAAGGATCTGCAAAAAGAACCATCGAAGAGGCCAAAGTGAAACTTGAACAAATATCAGAAGCAGAAAGAGATTATATCGCTTATGATATTTTTGTAAAAGCCACGCATGCAAATGGAATATCTTACGAAGTCATTAAGTCAATGTTGCCGGTTATTAATGAAGAAATTCAAAAAGTTCTTTCTTCAATTGTTGACTTTCAAGTTTTCTTTGATGAAGATGGAGATAAATTGGAAGTATACTTAAAGCATCCAAATTATGATCCTCGACCTTTATCAATGGGTTCTGGTGCCGAGAAGACAATTGCTTCAATGGCCGTTCGTCTTGCGTTGATCTCTGTTTCATCTTTACCAAAGCCAACTAGTTTCTGGTTAGATGAACCAGCAACCGCTCTTGATGCAGACCATATGGAAGGCTTTACTAGATTGCTTCAAATGATTAAAGCTCAGTTTAAAACAGTATTCCTAATCACTCACTTAGAGAGCCTAAAGGATATCGTCGATATGACAATCGAGATAGACAAGGAGAATGGATATGCACAAGTAAAATTGTAACATTTCAAACTAGTTAGAGTCATTAAAAGGAGAAATACCATGGAAGACTCTAACCAAAATAAAGAAGAAAAGAAGGGCATTATCGATAGTGTAATGGAAAGAGCAATCTCACGAAAGCTCCTTGTGTTCGCTGTCGCTACTGCCCTTTTATATTTAGGTGTTGGCTTAGATGCTGATACTTGGGGAATGATCGCCATGACTTACATCGGTGGACAAACTGCAATTGACTTCGCAAGAACTTGGAGACACGGATGATAGAATGGATGAAAGAAAGATGGGAATGGATCTTGGGAGCTGCTGTTGCTCTCTTGGCATTCGCACTTGGTCGTAGAGGCAAGATCCAAGCTGAAGAAATGGCTGAGGATATCGCCGAGACAAAAGAAAAAGAGATTGAAGTCATCGAAGAAGTTTCCGCTGAAGAAAAGTTGAGACTAGCAAAGGCACATCAAAAATACATAAACTCAAGAATTGCTTTAAGAAAACAAGCGAAAGCAGCACAATCAGAACTCGAAAGAGAAACAGCAAATCGAAAACTTGAATTGCTCGAGCAAGCAAAAGAAGATCCAGAAGCCATTGACCGCATTCTTATGGAAGAGTTCAATATCGAGAAATTATAGTAGGAGTTCCACAGTGAGAATTAAGATCACAAAAAACAAACAGAATCTAAGTGAAAGAATTGGACTAACTAGCCAAATGTCTTCTAGATTCATTTTGAATAATATATTAAATCCAAATGAAGAAAGTAGTATTTTTAATAAATTTTTAATTTTCTATGATTTGGAAACGATGGGATTATTGCCTAGTCCTTATGTTCATCAAATTGCTGCGATTCAATATGACTTAAAAAGTGTTCTCACTAAAATCGCATCAGGCAGATCACTGAGTACCACTCAAGAAGTCGCACCAAGACCCAGCGGCGGCTGTATTGTTAAAAATGAATTTGACTTAGACGCATTTAAAAAAAACGACGCAGTAATTATCAAATCAAGACAAAAATTTTATCAAGATTTTGAATCTTTATTCGCTGAAAGTGATGACTCTTATTCCAAAATTAAGAGCACAATGGATGGTGCTTTGTCCAGTGGTAGTGGTGGAGTTAATTTAGGAATGTCTAGGGCCGACATTGGTATCGCAATCATGTCTAGCTGTCTTTATAGTAAATCTAAATCTGATGATTTTTATTCAAAGTTAAATTTTCACTTGAGTGCACTTGAGAGTGAAGGTAGAGATTTAACTGATTCTCTTAAAGCAAAAAGAGATGCAACTTCTAAAGAAAATTTTGAAAACTTAATGAACCAAAGAACCACCACAATGATTAATAGTTTTTTATCTAATCTATTTGAATTCGTAACCGCGGTTGTTAGCAGTCCTTATACCTTTTCTTCTACTGGATCTGCTTCAATGGTAAAAATAAGAGGCGAGGATCCAAATAGATATAGGCTATTGATATCGTATTACAATAATCAATTAAAATTAAAGACCATGACAACTAGTTTGCTAAATAAGCAGTTTAACTTAACTTGGTCTGAGAATCGCGCCTTTACTCATTATGAAGATTTTCCATTAGCTGAATATTATGATTTTGTAAAAACATCTAACAACCCAGAAGCAAAACAAACTTCATTCCGAAGAATTGTCCGAGGACAACAAAAGTTGGTAAAACGCGGTCTTCCATCTGAAAAAGAAGGCTTAGAAATGTTTTTGAAATATCTCCAAGACCTTGGAAATGAAAATTACATCCTAATAGGACACAATATAAAGACGTTTGACAATAACGTAATTTTAACGAGATCTAAGGAGAATGGAATTGACGAACAATTGATTCTAGATTTTCAAGATTCATATGTGTTTGATACTTTAGATCTCATGAAGATATACACAAAGCAGCTAGTATTTATGAATGATTTGTGTAACTCCGGTATTGAAGAAAAGTTAGCAGCTAGAAAGACAGCTCCAAAAAGAGCGGAAAAAACAAGCGAATCCATACTAAAAGCAAAAGAGATGCATGATACTCTTAAGGAAAAATACCCATCCATTAAAGCTAAGTTGGATGGAATAATGCAATTGTATGAGTCTACAAAAGATCTGGAGCAGTCACACACTGCCGATGATGACTGTAAGCAGTTGGCCAATGCAATGATTCCAACCATCGTTCAGATGACTCAGATGATTAAAGATTATGATGAAGTATTGGATTTGATAGACCCTGAGACGACTCCTGCACCAAGATCATTTTCTGATATTCCAAGTTCTAGATCCCAAGTAGCATCCACGGCTGTTTCAAAAATTAAATCAGACCTACTTTTCAATCCTGACTTTATTACTAGTGAACTATTGCCAGGATTTGATATATCAATGAAAGATATTGAGTTTACTCCAAAAGATTTTTCTGGATCATCTGAGGAATTTAGGGCTCTAAAAGCAACTCAATCAAATCTTCAAAAATCAATTGATGATATTATCAAACAATTTTTCTACTATTTGGTAAAGGCTTTATTTGAAGATTCATCAAACCTAACAGACGAGCAGATTCAAACTATTATGACCTTAAGAAGGGCAGATGTAGCAGAATATTTTAGACAATGGACTTCTTCAGAAGCATCAGACAATCTAGTAGTTCAGCGAGCACTAGAGCATATTAAGGCTTTTAAAGAGTCCGACTTTGGATCACGAATGAGAAGAAAGTCACCTAGGGAATGGGCAAGTCAAAATCCTTTAGAGACAAAACCTCAAGAAGATGATCCCATGAATCTCTCAGAGTCAATCATCAATAAATGGTCTAGGATGATTAAATGATTTTGCTTCTTACCGCACTAGTATTCGCAGAGCCGTTGATGACTCCTTTATCCGAAGGTGAAACAGCCCCCTTTGACGGTAGGCTATTTAATGATGAGGCTGTTGCATCAATTATTTCTGCAAAAGAGTTCGCCGAACAACAATGCACAATAAATACAGCTTTGGAATTTTCCCTTCAACTTACGGAAAAACAGCACCAAATTGACTACTTAGAGATTGAAAAGGCAGCTTTACAAAAGAAGTATGATGCGATGCTTGAGATCAAAGAAGAAGAGATCCAGACTCTTCGAAGATATACGAACTCTAAAAGGTCAACTTGGGTGTTCTTCGGAGGATTTGTTCTCGGAACATCAGCATCTTTGCTTACTTACTACGCTGCAAACAAGATAGAAGTGAGTGTTCAATGAGTAAAGATCCAAATTACGCCGTAAAAGTTGAAAAAGCAATCGCAGAAAAATATGGACAAGAAGCAGTCATTAATCCAAAGTCACGATGGGATGATGATAAAGAGAAAGAGTATCTCGACGAACTCAAGTCGAACTATCGACACGACAAAGCCGAGAGCGAGAAGGTTAATCTAAATGGGGTTTTAATCTCAAAAGAACTACTTAATAGAGAATCCAAGCGTTCATGCCCAACTTGCAACACTTATTCATTCAAATCTGTCGATGATCTTTACATGACGAAATTTGATTGTTGTTTCAAGTGTTACATCCAATGGGTAGAAGGCCGAGAAGAAAGATGGAAAACAGGTTGGAGACCAAACAAATGAGTAAAGAAATTTTAGAAATCATTGAAGGGCTTGCACAAGCCGCAGCGAATGCATCCTACGATGGCGGACAACACATGGAAAACTATTCGCATGACGGTCAAGTCCGAAAGGTCGGTCTTATGCGAGAAGAAGGTATTCCTTTGCTCGACAAACGAGTAATCGATGGCTTCAAGGTTAAGTTCTATGGTGACTCAATGGTCATCAACTATCAGTCAGACGTAATGATGCGAGACCTTAAAGAAAACGGTTTTGAGAACGAGATTGTTAGAACCATCAACGAAGTTAAAAAATTCTTGCAAAAAGAATACAAAGCAATTACTGGAAAGTCTGTTTCCTTGACTGCGAAAGGCGAACCACAAGTTATTGTTCAAACAACTTCAAATGTTCGCACATTTGTTCAAGCATATCAACATTACAAGATTGGTGGTTTGCAAATGGACGAGTTGCTAGGTCCCTCAGAAAACACAACTCGTAACGTTACAAAAAAGTTTTTAGAGTTCGCAAAAGCAAAGCGTCCTCAAAATGAAAATATTAAGGCTGGAGATAATCAAAAATGAAACTCACAAAAGAAACTTTAAAACGAATCATCAAGGAAGAGCTTGACAAAGTTATGAATGAACAAGAGTTATCAGAAGCAGGATATACTCCACCACAAACTCGCGGAGATGCATTAGGGCAATTAGAGCAAATGGCTGATGCGAACATGGCTTCTAAAATTAGAGCGGGAGCTGCTGATGCAGATTTGACTGGAGAGGAAATAGACGCCATGTTTGAACAGCTCCAACTCCCTTCAGCCTCTCTACAAATTTCCACCAATGAAGTCATCAAGAGTGTTGCTCCAAAAATTTTTACAGCATTGGCAAATGGCGGATCAAATGATCCCGCCGCAGATGCTAGAAAATACATGGCTAGTGAATTTCTTCAAGACATAAGCGATTCCAGCGCAGACAAACATAGTTTAGCAACATCTTTCAAGCAGAAATTGGATTTAATTACCAAATATATTTGGTCAAAAATGAAAGCACCCTCGCCGGTAAAACCAAAAAGAAGCCGTTTCGAATAAATGAAACTCACCAAAAATGAAATCGTTAAAGAACTTGTAAAGTGTGGGAAAGATCCTCAATATTTCATCGATAATTATTGCAAGATCTCCCACCCTCTCAAAGGACAGATACCATTCAAGACGTATCCCTATCAGAGAGAAATGCTACAAAACTTTAACGATTATCGTTTTAACGTAATTTTAAAAGCAAGGCAGCTTGGGATCTCAACAATCTCGGCCGCCTATGTTGCTTGGTTCATGTTGTTTCACCGAGAAAAGAACGTTCTTGTTATCGCAACAAAGCTCAGCACAGCAACAAACCTTGTAAAGAAAGTCAAGATGATTTTCAAGAACCTTCCGTCATGGATGTTGATTGCGAAGATCTCGGTTGACAACAAACAATCATTCGAACTTACAAATGGCTCTCAAGTAAAAGCTGGAACGACATCAGGAGACGCCGGTCGTTCGGAAGCATTATCGTTGCTCATTATAGACGAGGCAGCGTTCGTTGACGGCCTCGACGATCTTTGGACGGGTCTTTACCCCACTCTTTCAACAGGGGGCCGCTGCATCGCTCTGAGCACCCCTAACGGCGTTGGAAATTGGTTTCACAAAACCTACACCGAAGCTGAGACAGGAAACAACGATTTCTTTCCTTCAAAACTTAACTGGGATGTTCACCCAGAACGTGACCAAGCTTGGTTTGATAAAGAGACGACAAACATGTCCAAACGACAGATCGCACAGGAGTTGGAGTGCTCATTTAACGCTTCTGGTGAAACTGTTATTAATCCCGAGGACCTTCAAAGAATCCACGCTGATGTTTGTGACCCCCAATATCGAGTTGGCTATGATCGCAATTTCTGGATCTGGGAAAAGTTCCAAGAAGGCGTTCCTTATCTTTTATCAGCAGACGTTGCTCGAGGAGACGGAGCAGACTTTAGTTGCTTTCACATTGTCCGCGTTGACACAATGACTGTCGTCGCAGAGTATCAAGGCAAACCTGACCTCGACATGTATTCAAAGATCCTCTACGATGCAGGAACAGAGTTCGGAACATGCCTGCTTGTTGTCGAAAATGTTGGTGTCGGAATTGCTGTTCTCGAGAAACTAAAAGAGATGAATTATAAAAAGCTTTACTATTCTATCAAGTCCACTCATGAATATGTTGAAAGCTATCTCGCAGAAAATGATGATCGTGCAGTCATGGGTTTTACGACATCAACAAAGACAAGACCTTTAATCGTGGCCAAATTGGAGGAGTACGTTAGAAATAGACTAATTACTATGCACTCCGCTAGAGTTTTTCATGAATTGAAAACTTTTATTTGGTTCAACGGTAAACCTCAAGCAATGCGTTCTTACAATGATGATCTCGTAATGTCTTTAGCAATTGCTTGTTGGGTTAGAGACACAGCTCTTGCAGAAAACGAACGAGACATGGCATATAAGAAAGCGATGCTTGGAGGTGTCTTTAAAAGCACCACAACCATGAACACACAAATCAAAGGTCAAAATTTCTATAACGAAACATTTCATGAAAAACATAGGGAGGAAATAGAGAAGACAAAGGAATTTCTCTGGATTTACAAAGGATAGGAAATGGCTCGTAACGAAAGAAACCCGAATAACAATCAAAATGATTTATTCAAAGCTTTAACAAGAATGTTCTCGGGGCCTCTGACCCAACGACGAACACAATCAGGACGACAACTACGACGACGCCACTTGGACATTTACGCAAAGCGCTTCAAGTCCGCATCGGGTCAACAGTTCAAGAAGACCGAATACAACCCTATGAACATCATGACGCTCAACATGATCTCGAACAGAAACCGAGCAGAGCGTTATATTGATTTCGACCAAATGGAATTTACACCCGAGATTGCATCATCTCTTGATATCTATGCAGACGAGATGACAACTCACTCAGCATTGACTCCAATGCTTCACATCAAATGCACGAACGATGAGATCAAGTATGTTCTGCATTCTCTTTACTACAACATCATGAACGTTGAGCACAACCTCTTTGGTTGGGCAAGAACCATGTGCAAGTATGGCGATCTATTTGTTTATCTCGATATTGATGAAGAAAAGGGAATTCAAAACTGCATCGGACTTCCTCCACAAGAAGTCGAGAGACTTGAGGGCGAAGATCCAACAAATCCAAATTACGTTCAATACCAATGGAATAATGCATCTTTGACTTTGGAGAATTGGCAAATAGCTCACTTTCGTGTCTTGGGCAATGATAAGCATGCTCCTTACGGAACAAGCGTCCTAGAGCCCGCTAGACGGATCTGGAGACAACTTACGCTTCTCGAAGACGCAATGATGGCTTACAGAATCACTCGTTCACCAGAGCGACGTGTGTTCAAGATTGACGTTGGCGGCATTGCACCTCAAGACGTTGAACAGTATATGCAGAAGGTGATGACTCAAATGAAGCGTCACCAAGTTGTAGATCCTACCACAGGACGCGTAGATTTGCGCTACAATCCACTTTCTATTGAAGAGGACTACTTTATCCCCATTAGAGGCGGACAGTCTTCTACGAACATAGAGAACCTTCCTGGAGGTCAATTTACAGCACAGATCGAAGACGTTAAGTATCTTCGAGACAAATTATTCTCTGCTTTGAAAGTTCCACAATCTTATCTCTCAATGGGCGAAGGTGCCACCGAAGACAAGACAACTCTCGCCCAGAAGGACATCAGATTCGCGAGAACCATCCAAAGACTTCAACGAGTTCTTATCTCAGAACTTGAAAAGGTTGGAATCGTTCATCTCTACACTCTTGGATATCGTGGAGACGATCTATTAAACTTTAAACTCGCTTTGAATAATCCATCAAAGATTGCTGAGATGCAAGAGCTTGAGCACTGGAAGACCAAGTTCGACATCGCAGCGGCAGCCACAGAAGGCTTCTTCTCTCGTCGATGGATTTCTGAGAACTTGCTCGGACTTTCTCAAGAAGAATATTTGCGAATGCAACGTGAGATGTTCACCGATAAGAAGTTCATGGCTGCTCTTGAAGGTGCCGGTCAACCGTTAGAGGGTGGAGACCTTGGCGGCTCCGGTGGCGGCGGAGGCCTTGATCTCGGCGGAGATACTAGTGGCGGAGATTTAGATTTGGGAACTCCAGATACAGGCGCAAAGCCAGAATCCCCAGCCGGAGAATCAGAAGGTGAAAAAGATGGATCACTACCAGCAGAACCTCCAGCCAAAAGAAAAGACAATGCAAAACCTCGAGGACCTTATAAGAAACACAAATTGACTTATAAGAAGGGTGGATTGAAAAAACAAATGGTCAACAGCGGTCTTGGCGAAACAGGAACAGCAAGAACAACATTTCCCGGCAAAGTCGGATTTGGTGGCTTAGATTCATTAGCTCGAGGCGTAACTGAATCTACCGATTTCGAAGAAAGCCAACTATTTAAATCTGAAGCGGAAATTAAAACGCTACTTGAATCATTAACTAAGAAAGGAGATCAAGATGAAAATAAATAAAGAAACGCTAAAGAAAATTATCAAAGAAGAGCTTAGTGCTGTCTTGAGTGAAAGCAATAACGAAGTAGAAGCTGCTTTGAAAGAGATAATTATGTGGGGAGAAGAAAATGGCGCACCTACCCCTACTATGGCTGTGAAGAGTTTTATCGGTCGATTTCCAGATGTAATTGAAGAACAAGCGACAGCAGCAGGGATGAACACTGAAGAATATGTGAATGCTTTGCTAGGTGCTGCTGAGAACAGACCAGACGAAGATGAAAATATCGGAGGCTTCGGCTCTTCTTATTTCGATTTTTAATAAACAAAGGATAAAAACATGAAACACAATAAGAAAAGAAATACCGCTTTTCTTTACGAATGCCTTGTTCGTTCATTGACGAAATCTATCATTCGCGAGAACAAACAAGATCAGCAAATCGTAAAAGCAATTCTAAAAGAGTTCTTTGCGAAAGGAACAGTGTTGGCTCAAGAGCTTGAGATCTATCGCTCTTTGCTTGAGTCAAAAGAATTACCATCTGATTATTCTCGACGCCTTTTAGCCGAGACAAAGAAGGACTTCGATGCTATTGATCGCAAAGCCGTCTTCAACGAGCAGACAAAATTGATTAATCGAATCAACAAAGCTCTCGGTGCAGATTCATTTGGGATCTTTGTTCCAAACTACAAAGACCTTGCAACCGTAGGATTGTTTCTTCAGCAAGACAACTTGTCAGCAAAGAAGCGCATCATGCTTGAAGATAATTGCGTTAAGTACCTTGGCCGCAAAGAAAAGATCCTTACAGAAATGAGACATCTTGACAATTTAGAGTTTAATATGTTTGTTGAGAGATTCAACGATACTTATGAGAACTCTTTGTTGAGAGAGCAGAAAGATTTATTGACCAACTTCATCACATCATTTTCAGATAATGGCCTTGGTCTCAAGTCTTATCTAAATTCGGAAATTGGACGTCTCAAAGAAGCCGTAAATTCCGAAATTGTAGAAGGTCGAAATCCTGCTCTAATCGAAAATTTTAAAAAAGTTAAGGCAAAGCTGGATAACTATGCAACTCAGCCTCTAAATGAGACCGTTGTTGAAGAGGTTTTTTATATTCAAGACCTTTTAGCGGAGGTAAAGAGATATGTCGATTAAGATAAAAGTAACTCAAGAAGAACAAATCACAGAAGCTGAAGAGGAATCTGCGATGGTAAAGATCAAAATCAAACAATTAGATCAACCAGAATCTCCACAAGAGCCAACTATCAAAGTTGAAGTCGTAGATAAAGAAAGAATTGAGTTTGAACTTCAAGCAAAATCGGCAGTTAATGGAGATCTCATGATCTTTGCCCATAGAGACATTGATATTGTATTGAATCAAAAAGATAAGAGAGTAACAGCATTCGCCAAAGATATGAATTCAGACTTTGTTTATGGTGCAGAATCTCGCTTATTCGAGTTCTTGAGAAAGAAAGGTGTTTTAGAATATGACTCAATTCAGGGCGGAAACATCTATGGCTCAATGGAGGGCAAACTCATGGACGCAAATGAGCATGATGTTAATAAGATCACTCTGTTGGCCATTCACGAATGGATGCAAGATGAAGAGCCTTATGTCAAGCGTTTGAAAGGTCACGATGAAGAAATGGAAGATCACATGGTTAACCCTGACGGCGAGTACTCAACTGAACTTGGTGAGGTCCCTCACGAAGATCAGAAAGGATCAATTCGTCAGCGTAACTTGTTCGCTCCCTATCTTTACGGACGCTACACATACTAATGAAAAACTGGAAGCCACTATTCATCGAGAACAGCAAGATCCCTGTTTGGCTGTCTTATCTCGCACCTATTGAGATTGGAGCAATTACTCTCGGACCAATCGTGATCTCTCGCGGTGAAATGTCCGAGATCACAAAAAGACATGAGACAATCCATTTTCAGCAATTCTTAGAATTGGCTTTTGTTGGATTTATTTTTCTTTACTTTGGTTGGTGGGCATGGAATCTTCTCAAAGGAGATGATGGTGAATCAGCTTACTACAACATTCCCTTTGAGAAGGAAGCTTACTATAACGACGAAAACGAAAGCTATTTACAAAACAGAAAGAGGTACTCTTGGATACATTACATTTCATCTTGATTTGCTACGGCATGACTTTCATCATGGTCTATGGAAAGATCTTCGAAGACATAAGGCCAAAGAAAGATTACACGAAGAAATGGAACACGTTGTTTAATTGCCCGTTATGTATGGGGTTCTGGGTTGGTGCCTTTATTTCGTGTCTTTCGCCATATACCGAACTATTTAGTTTCGAGCGTTCATTCGTGAACGTGTTTTTGCTTGGCTGTTTGTCGGCAGGAACATCTTATTTAATTTCGGTCTTGGTTGATGATTTCGGCTTAAGACTATCATCGAGACCAGGGGGTGAGCATGTCGATGATTAAGCGCTGGGTTTTACAACCTGTCCGTCGCTGTTGCAGCGGATCCTAGCTCGGGCGGGTAACGCCCGCCCAC
>Ga0208161_1000677_pt1 | contig 19094 bp, 19 predicted proteins | sample CB_VirMetaG_3_FD_184538 | JGI IMG/M metagenome (GOLD analysis project Ga0208161, IMG submission 184538) | Freshwater to marine saline gradient viral communities from Chesapeake Bay - CB_1508_1S Viral MetaG (SPAdes) (version 4) | ecosystem: Environmental > Aquatic > Marine > Coastal | place: USA...
TAATTATTATGGCTTGCGAAAATGGAGAATGCGTTATCTATGAAGAAAGAGACAAATCAAAGTACATCAAACTACTCACCGAATACATTAGAGAGTTTGTTAGAGATAAATTGGAACTGTATGGAACAAAATAAAGAAATAGAAAAGGTAATTGAAAATAAGTTTTTAACACCATCTAAATTTGCATTAGAAATTGAAAAAATAGTGGCATCTGAAAAGATTAACTATATTGATGCTATTGTACATTATTGTGAAATTAATGAGGTTGAAATTGACTCAATTACCAAAATAATCTCAAAACCTTTAAAAGAAAAATTAAAATGGGACGCAACACGTCTCAATTTTATGAAAAAAACATCGCGTGCTAAACTTCCTTTATGAGTCCGTTTGAGACATATCAAACTTATCTTTCTATGAAAAGTCATTTTACTAACAGTAAATATGACTTTTTTAAGTATGGGGGTAAGTCTAGAGCAACAATTACATCATTTAACAAAAGAAAAGACAAATACTGGTTTGAAAAAACCAGTCGTAAATATTCAGATAAAGAAGTAATTGACTTCTTACTTTCTAATTTTGTATCCGCCGATAACCCATCAAACTTATGGATTGGAGAAATTATCAATTCTGGAGAAAGAACCTACGCAGAATGGATGCGGAGACAGCAGAGTTTGACCTACTTGTTCAAAGAACAATCGGAAGAATTGTTCTCACAAATAAAATTAGAGGATGCGTTCAATTGTTCCAAGGGTCATCCAATACTCCTCAAAAAATTTCTAAGCGGGAAAATATCATTAGAAACCTTCGTAATTTACGAAAAAATATTCCATTTTTCAAAAAATTTTGATACAAAACTGATTGATCCTGTGTGGGAAACCGTAAGTATGAAGGTTAAAAAATATAATCCATTCCTAAATATTGATGTATTCCAGTTTAAGAAAATTTTGAGGAGAATTGTTGATGAGTAGTTTTTTCGACTCCGATATTATTCAAGAAGAATTGAAAGAAATCAACAAACTACAGGAACAAATTTACGGAAGTATTCTTACTTTCGGAATGATGTCCCGCGAAGATAAACTGGAACATATTGAAAAACTCCAAAGCTTGCTAGAAAAGCAGAGAGTGATGTATACTAGGTTATCTCTCTCAGACGACCCACAAGCGGTTGAAATGAAAGAGAACCTACGCAAATCAGTTGCTCTGATGGGATTTCCACCAGAAACTGATATACAAGTTTTATTCAATAGTATGAACCAGACGATCACATCCCTCAAGCAATACCTTGACGCCTGAAGGAAACCCTGTTATACTATCCGAGTAATCCTCCAAATCCAAATTAATCCGAGGTAATCTAATGTCTTTCGCAGATCTTAAGAAACAGTCTAAACTTGGTTCTCTCACCGCAAAACTGGTGAAAGAAGTTGAAAAAATGAATACTAGTAGCGGTTCTTCTGATGACCGCATCTGGAAACTGGATGTAGATAAAAGCGGCAACGGTTATGCCGTAATCCGTTTCCTTCCTGCTCCGAACGGTGAGGACCTTCCGTTCGTGAAACTCTACAGTCACGCATTCCAAGGTCCTGGTGGTTGGTATATCGAAAACTCTCTGACTACTCTTGGTCAGAAGGATCCAGTTTCTGAGCATAATACGTTGCTTTGGAACAACGGTACTGATGCTGGAAAAGAGCAGGCACGTAAGCAAAAGCGTAAACTGACCTACGTTTCTAACATCTATGTTGTGAAGGATCCTGCCAATCCCGAAAACGAAGGTAAAGTTTTCCTCTTCAAATACGGTAAGAAAATCTTCGACAAGATTACCGAAGCGATGCAACCTGAATTTGAAGATGAAGAAGCAATTGATCCGTTTGACTTCTGGCAAGGTGCCAACTTCAAACTGAAGGCAAAGAACGTTGCTGGTTATCGTAACTATGACTCCAGTGAGTTCGCAAAGCAAAGTGCTCTTCTGGATGATGACGATGAGATGGAAGCAGTATGGAAGAAGCAATATTCCCTTGCAGATCTTGTTGCTGCCGATCAGTTCAAATCTTATGATGATCTGAAGAAGCGCCTTGATTATGTTCTGGGTAACAAAGGCACTCCTCGTTATCAAGATCCCGAAGAGTTTGATGAAGAGGACAACACCCGTGGTTCTACCCGCGAGTTGACTGATGATCTTCGTGAAGAGATCAGCAATCTCCAACCTACTCGCCGTGCTGCTGCTCCTGCAGAAGACGAGGATGATGATGCACTTTCCTACTTTGCCCGCTTGGCAGAAGACTGATTAGGTGCTATAATGGGGGGAGTTGAACCTCCTCCCTCTTTCATGAAATCTGATTTCTATATTGATAAGATTTCTAAAAAACAGGCAGAAGAACTACTCCTAGAATACCACTACCTAAAAGATTTTTCAAAGGGATTTAAGTCTGGATATAATTACGGACTTTTCAAGAAGAATGAATTCAGTCCTTTGAACGTTGGTGGTCTTCTAGGAGTTTGTATTTTTACTGGACTTCCTGTTCCTGAAATTGCTAAAGGTGCTTTTGGATTAGAAAGAAATGAACAGCAAGGATTATTTGAACTTTCACGTCTCTGCATCCACCCAGCAACACAATCTGATGAGCATAATATCACTTCTTGGTTCGTTTCAAGATCGATTAGACAGTTACGGAAGGATACTGAAGTTAAGGCAATCATCTCTTACGCTGATAGTGATTTTCATTCTGGCACAATCTATCGCGCTTGTAACTTTAACTACTGTGGTCTTACAGAACCAAAGAAAGATTTCTACTATGCAGACGGAACTAAACACTCTCGTGGCAAAGTAAAAGGTGCTGAAGGAGAATGGAAAGAACGCTCCCGCAAGCACCGATATGTAATGATGTTTGATAAGAATTTAAAACTCTTATGGGGAAGTAATTCGTAGATTTTCTCCTCTCTTCAGATACTCATTAACATACTGAGAAGATAGTGGTTTATACTTCATTTCTACTCTCATATCATTTAAGAATATTTCCAAGTATTGTTTTTTCAATACTCTAATTTCTCTTTTCAGATCATTTTTTCTTGTTTCATATTCTAGGTTTGTTACTGGAACTGTAATGTTTTGGACAGTAACATATGAATTTGTTGTTTCATCATAATATTTCACATAAGATTGTGTTGGAAGATCATCTACATCTGGTTTTGGTAACTTATAGTTTCTATCAACAACTTGACCTGCTGGAATAATTAATCTACCCTTAGAGTCTTTAATTTCTTTTGTTTCGTAAAATTTTACATCATTAATTTCTGTACCGTAAATATCCTCGGCATACTGTGAAAGATCTCTATTAGATAATGGCCAATCGTTTCTAACATTAGTTATTTCTGCACATATTAAAACAACCCAGTCTAGATCTGGAGAACCATATAATTCATCTGCTACTTGATCTGGTCTTGTATCTTCTAGGATAGTATAATTGTTGAATGCAGTATAAACATTTTCAAAATCTTGCCTTACTCTAACTCTTCTGAAAAGATTTTTTGCTTCAACATAGTCTAAAGAAGAGTTTCTATCAAGTAGTGGTGATTGGTATTCTATATTTGGTAGTTCTCTAAAGTATCCCATATTAGTATCCTACTCCTAGATTAGATTTTGCCGTTGCTGGGAGTTCATAATCTTCATTATAAATTGGAGTTAATTCTTGGAAGTTTAAATCTAATATAACTGATATTGGAGTTCCATCATAGTATGTGGCATAAACGTTTTCTCCAGTATAGTTAACAGACACTCCCTTTAAAGCACAGTCTTTAAATTTATGTAAAAAAGGATGACTAGCATTACCTTTCATGTATGACAGTTTGAATACATTTGGTGTTTTTAGATAGAGTTTATTACCATCTTTCCCACCTGTGGATGCTGCCATATATTTTTTAAAAGTTCTTATAATTTTTATAACATTATCTCTTTCGCCTTCATCTCTTGGAGTCATTTTAAAAGAAAATCTAAAATCACGAAGAGTTACTCCATTAAATAGCAATTCTAAATTTGGATTAAAAATTTCTTTATCTTGACGTGCTTTTATTTGATCAATACTTACGTTTCCTCCAAAAACATTAACTGCTTCTGCGGCTAATTGTTGTGTTATTAATCTTGAAATGTCAGTACCCTCAAGGCCAGTACCTTTAAGACCTGTCCTAAATGCATCAGTTACTTGATCAAAATTACCTTTTAAAACCTGAGCAGGATCCATACCCATCATATTATATGTTCCCGTAAGGGCCCCAGCAACGATTTGGTTCATCTTATCCTCACCCCAACTCACAGCATTTGCATCCTGAATATTGGAAGGCATGGGTAAAAGAATATTTGTTTCCGCTTTTAGTGCTGCTGTATTATTTGTACCAGCAGCCAATCCTTCTTTGTTTCTTATATAGGATAAAATTTCCACTTTAAAATAATCGGTATCTGCATCAACCTGTAAATCTGATGGATATCTTATACCTTCTATTGCCATTTCGGGGGATTTTTTAACTATTTAGACGAAATTTTCCAAATGGGATGGTTTGTAGATCTTTTAACTCCGCAGGATACACTTCATAAATCCCACCAGCAATTTCATCCCATGTATATTGGCGAACTTCTCCCCAGTGGAAATTAATTCCTCTAAATCCCCATGAAAAAACATCAGTAACTGCAACTAATGGATTTTGATCATACTGAATGTTTGGAGTTTTTGGATTATAAACAAAAACATAATACTTTCCAGTCTTCGGAACCTTTTCACTTTCAGTTAATGCACTGATTATTTCCAGCATTAAATCATCGGCATCTTCTGTTCCCACTAAATTATCTGTTACATTACGAATTCTATTGACATTATCATCAGTATCCGTATTAGTTTTTTTTCTTTCTTTTAGTGTTTTTCTTGGCATTTTAGATACCTAGTTCATCTTCTGTGATGATTTTAAATTGCCACTGTCTATCTTCACAAAATTCTTTTGCTGCTTTCCACTTTGCCTGGTTTTTGGCATACTCTACAACTTCATAGATATAACCTTTTGTTTTTCTTTTTTGTACTTTTGGTTCTACCGTTTGCTTTTTTGGTTTTATTTCAATTAGATATTTTTTAATTATTCCATTCTCATTCACTTTAATATAAAAATCGGGAAAGTATCTATGAATGCGATTATCTACAGGTGATCTGTATGGTAAACAAATTTCTTCAGATCCCCACTCTAAAATTTGCTCTCTAGTATCACAATAAACCATGAACTTTCTTTCCCACAAAGATCTGTATATAATATTTGTGGGATCTCCTTTGTATTTTTTTGGATATGATGGTCTATATTTTCCCTTATATGACATCTAAATAATTCATAACATAGTATCTTGTAAATATTTAGAAATGTCAATAGTACCTCCAATTGGCACCGTTAATATGAGTACACTGCCAATTCTTCTTAATGGGGGACTGGCTAGAACAAATTTATATGAGGTTTCAATTATACCATCCTGGTTAACTCCATCAAATACAACATCATTTTTAAAGTTTTTAAGAGATGGTGCTCAATACGGCAACATTGACTTTAATGCGGAATTTGGAAATAAATTGGGTCTTTTATGCTCTGAAACTTCTCTTCCAACTTCTTCGTATGCCACTTCAGAAGTTAAAGATAATTATATGGGAGTATCTGAAGAATTTGCACATACCAGAATTAATACTGATATTGATTTTACATTTTATATTGATAGGCAATATAAAGTTTTACAATTTTTTGAAGCATGGATGGATTATATTTCTGGAGGTGCTGGTGGTAAATCTCCACAAATACAAGGAAATAATTCTCCAACTAGAGGATATTATAGAAGGTATAATTATCCGAGATATTATAAAATGGATGGAGTTTACATAAAGAAATTTGAAAGAGATTTCGCATCTTCTCAAGCCACGAATATATCATTTCAGTTAGTTAATGCTTTTCCAAAATCTGTAACATCAATACCAGTTGCATATGGTGAATCGGAGATCATGAAAGTTACTGTTACTATGAATTATGATCGTTACGTTTTAAGAAGAGAATTTGCTCCTATTATTTCTACTAGTTTAGACAATCAAACCTCTTATGATAATCCATCTGATTGGTATTATAATACTATATTAAACGGACAACTTCCTGCCTAATAAATAATCACAACTGAATTGTATTAGGGGATTATGCCTTTACCTAAAATTAATACTCCAACTTATGAGTTGGAAATTCCTTCAACTGGAAAGAAAATAAGATACAGACCTTTTCTAGTTCGGGAAGAAAAAATTCTTATCATGGCATTAGAGTCTGAAGACATGAAGCAGATAACTAGTGCTATTGTTCAGATTTTAACAGAATGTATTCTTACGAAGGGAGTTAAGATTGCAGATCTTGCAACTTTTGATATTGAATATATTTTTTTAAACGTTAGAGCAAAATCAGTTGGAGAAACTGTTGAAGTTAATGTGATTTGCCCCGATGATGGGGAAACGCAGGTTAAAATGGAAATTGATATTGATGAGATTAAAGTTCAGAAAGACAAAGAACATGTTCAAATTGTTAGATTAGATGATGAACTTTCGATGAAGATGAAGTATCCTTCATTAGAACAATTTGTTGAAAATAACTTTGAATATAATAGTGATAATAATGATGTTGATAAATCTTTGGATATGATTGTTTCATGTATTGATATGATTTACAATCAGGAAGAGTCATGGTCTGCCGCAGATTGTACTAAGAAAGAAATGAAGGAATTTGTAGATCAGATGAATACCAAGCAGTTGAAAGAAATTGAAACTTTCTTTACAACGATGCCTAAACTATCCCATAAAATTCAAGTCAAAAATCCAAAGACCAAAGTTGAAAGTGAAGTCGTATTGGAGGGTCTTGCCAGTTTTTTCACTTGAGTATGGCTCATACTAGCCTTGAGTCATATTTTAAAATTAATTTTGCTATGATGCAGCACCATAAATATTCTTTGACAGAGCTAGAAAATATGATGCCTTGGGAAAGAGAAGTTTATGTTTCTCTTTTACAACAACATGTTGAAGAAGAAAACTTAAAGGCACAGCAGCAAAGTGGAAATCGATCAGGTTTATAAGGCACCATCTATTCCCAAATTAAATCGTAGAAACATTAAGTCTACGTTAATTAGTGGTGCCATTAAACCTGGTGTTGAACTAAAGAAGACAAAATTTAGTTTTATTAAACCTTTAGCAAAGTTAATTCCAGACTCTTTAGTTCCGATCAAAGAGGATGAGAGCAAAAGGGAAGCATTAGTTAAGTATATACAGTCTAATTTTGGGATACAGAAAGTATTAGAACAGTCGAATAAACTTCTATCCCAAATCAAAGATCAATTATCTTTAGATTTTCTTTCTAGAATTAGAGAAGAGAAAAAAGATCTAGAAGATGCGAAAAAAAGAATTGCGGCAGAAAAGGTTAAAGATAAAGAGAAAAAATTAGAGAGTGGTGGTGCAAGGGGAGTTTTAGGTAAAACTTTTAGTGGTCTTCTTGCTCCAGCAAAAAGCATTTTTCAGAAGTTAATTGATTTCTTTTCAATAATACTCACTGGAATTTTAGTTAATAGTGCCTTTAAGTGGTTACAAAAACCAGAAAACCAAGAAAAACTTAAGCAGTTCTTCCAGTTCTTAAAAGATTATTGGAAAGAACTTTTAGTAGTTTTTGGTGCGATTAAATTATTAGGATTAGTTAGGAAGATTTTAAAGGTTGCGAATGCACTTAAGAGTCTTATAGATTTCTTTCGTAATAAGAACAATTTAAAATTACCTTGCAATTGTCCACCATCTCCAGCACAAAATTTACCAGACTGTGAACCTATTAAGGATTGTGTTGACAGTTTAGTTAAAGATCCAAAAAAAGGACCTGGATTTTTAGAAAATCTTGCTCAAGCATTATTGACAACTACAGCATTTGCTCCATTTCTATTACTAATAAACAAACCAACACCAACTCCTCAACCTAAATCACAACAACCTGCACAACAACCAGGACAGCAACCAATACCATTTATACCAATATCTCCAAAACCACCAAAACCACCAACACCCCCAGCACCCCCAGCACCCCCAGCACAAACACCTGCTAATAAAATATCTCCTTTTACAAGAAAACCTACTGCAACACCTACTAAAACACCCACTTCTTCGGGAGCATTTAGATCTGGAATTCCTATGGGAACTCGTAGTGGATTGTTTTCCATTTTTGGTGGATTTGCGCTTGGGCAGGCAGAACAAGAAAGAGTAAAAAATAAAGTATCACAATTACAGCAGTTAAAAACATCAAATCCTAAAGAGTATAAGAAACAATTAAACGAATTGCGAAATGAAGCTAAATCTCAAAAATATTTAAATATAATTAATGAAATTACTGGATCTCCTTCTATTCCAACTGCGTATATACTCAAAGCACTTGGTGAATTAAAGCAAGATGAAATACCAAAAAGTATTAATAATATTGGATATAATCCAAACAAATTAACTCCAGATTTAAACAAAGATGGAACTCCAGTAATATCTCAATCTAATGCATCTAAAGAAAATATAGAACGGATTATCAGAGAAAAAAATCCAACTTTTAATCAAAAACAAATAATTAATGCCACAACAACTTCATTAAAATTAATACAAAGAGGAGTTGCAGTTACCCAAGCTATTATTCAAGCAACTGCGGCAGTAGCGACTGCTGGTGTTGAGCGTTCAAAAGGTGGAACAATTCCAAAAATTTCATTATTTGCTGGTGGTGGAACTGTTGGAGGACCTGGTGCATTAGGAGTTGATAGTGTTCCTGCTGCAATAGCATCTGGGGCAGGAAAACTTGCTAACTACGGAAAGGCATTACTTGCACCTGGCGAAGAAGTTATCAATACTCGTGCATCGATGCTTTTCAGACCGTTGCTGAAAGACATTAATGATAATGCTGCTAGATTGTGGCAGAGTTTTACAAATGCTGTAAGAAGACAAGCAGATGTTAATGCAATTAAGAATGGTATAATTCAAGAACTCAATAAAATTCTAGAGGAATTTAGAGAATTATTAGATAAAGAGTCTAATGATATAAAGAGAAAGGGTAGATTAAGAAACACTCAAACACCTCCTCCTGGTGGTGGAACATTAAATTCTAGAAGAATACCATCTTCTACTTCTTCTCCAATAAAAACTTCATCACAAAATATTCAACCGATGAAAATGCCAAAGGTTGATATGACGGTGGATAATTCAAAGATTGTTCCCCAACCTCAACAAAAAATTACTCCTCCACAAATATCAACTATTGAACCAAAAGTAACTATAAGCAATCCAATTGATATAACACAAAAAATAGTTGAACCATCAATAAAAGTTCCTTTTATGGAAAAAACTTTTGTTGATAATACTAAAATGTATATTGTTCCAGTAAAAGAAACTTCTAGTGGAGCACAAAAATATGAAATTTCTAAACAAAAACCATCAATTAATTATATAACACTTCCAACAAAAACAGTAAATTTAGGATCAACTGGATCTAAACCTTCTGCACCATCATCATCTTCTGGAACATCAGTTCCTTCTATATCTCCTATTGATCAAAGTAATGATTATGTGTTCACAACACCTTCCATGTACGGTATTCTAGTAGTTTAATAGATCATGAAACTAACAGAACCAAAACCAACAGAAAAATCATCAAAGAAATTAAAGTTGAGTATATTCAACATTAAGAGTCTTTTGGTTTTTAATAAAAAGAAATTAGATAAAATTAAAAAAGAAAAGAAAAAGTTTTCTTTATTTCAAATGAAGAAAAAGAAAGTTGAAGAGAAAGAAAATAAGATTGAGTCTCCACGTACTGTTGGGTCTACATTAAAGAGTATTGGTAAAGGTTTATTAGCAAAACCGTTAAGTATTATTGATAAATTAAAAGAATTTTTTGGTATAATATTACTGGGTATTCTTGTAAACAATTTACCTACGATAGTTAAAAAACTTCAGCAAGTATTAGGAAAGATAAAAAAGTTTTTTGAAGATAATCCATGGATTGGTAAAACTATAACATTTGTTTTTGGTATTATTGCCAAGGGCATGATGGGAATTTTGGATTTAACCAAAGCTCTAATGCCTATAATTGGGGGATCATTCAAGTTTGCTCTTGATACTATTAGACTAGCAGGAAGAGAAATTGGAAAGGCAATAACTTTATTTGATCAGTTGGGTGCTGGTATTAATTCCGTGATGAATGCTTTTGGATACAAACCACCCGCAAAAGCAGCACAGGCATATGCGGCAAGCAAAGGAAAATATTATTCAAGCACTACTGGAAAAACTTATGCAAATTATAAAACTGCTCTAAAAGATCCTAAAGTAAGTCAAGGTGCTCAACAGCAGCAGCAGGCAATACAACAAAAGGCACAGAAAGCACAAGCAGGAACTAGTGCAGCAATACAAAATGGATATGATCCTAATAAAGGAACTGTTGGATTAGTAAGTAAAAAGAATGTAGTTATGGCTTCTTTTAGAGGTCAAATGGGAATTATGGATCCTAATGATAAGACAGGAACTCCAGATAATGCCCCAGAGTCTTTTCGTAAACTTAATCAAAATAACGCATGGAAACCACATATAGAAAGATACCAGGCAGTAAACCAGGCACAAAAAGTACAAAAATTTGCTAGTGGTGGAACAGTTAGAAACTTCTTTGGTAACATGTTTGGTTCTAGGAGAGGACTGGGCAACATACCTCCACAAGAAGGAACTGGAAGAGGTGGTCCATCTGATATTAGAATGGCAACTAAAGATAGTGGACAATCTTATGCAAGTCCTTATGCATCTCCTGGGGGAACTGCCAAAGGAAGAAAGGCAAGAGAAACTGTAAATTACTTTAAATTCTTTGAGAATAATGTTAAAAATGAAGAACGTAATTTGATTGGAGAAGAAAAAAATCTCACTATGTTTAGTGAGTTTATGAAGAGTTATAATAATCTTCTTGATATAAGAAAGAAATATAAGTATGGTGAAGAATATAATGAACCAGGTCCAACGCCACCAGGGGATACTGGTCCACCTTTAATTAATGGGGAAGTATATTTGGCAAGTGGTGGTATTTTACCAAGTACAAAACCAGGTAGAGGTAATAGAGGACTTAAAGGGGATCACAAGTATCCAGCAAGAGATTATCAAATTGAAGCTGGACAACCAATTTCAGTTTTTGTTCCTGGTGTAGTTGATTTTGCTGGCAATCAAAATCCAACAGGATATGGTAATGAAATTATTATTAAACATTCTAATGGAACTATGACCCAATATGCACACTTATCAGAAATTCTTGTTAGGAAAGGGGATGTCATTGAGCCTGGTGAATCTAGAGTAATTGGAAAAACGGGAGGTGTAACAGGTGCTCCAGGATCTGGAAATTCTAGGGGTGAACATTTACACTTTGAATTGCGAGATAGTACTGGAAAAAAAATAACTACTTATAATAGTGGAGATAATTATTTTAGATTTGGTGGAAATATTACTGTTAAAAAACAGAAGCCAGCAAGAACTCCTGGTGCAAATAATTTAGAAATAGCTAGGAATTTCTTTAGAGGTATGGGATTAAATGAGATTGCTGTTGCTGGAATTCTTGGCAACGGTCAAATTGAAAGTGGTTTCAATCCAACAATAGCACATTCTCAATTATATCAAGGAAAAAATCCCAAATTTATTGGAATATTCCAGTGGAAACATGATGATAGATGGGTCAATTTGACTAATTTTGCAAAAGAAAACAAGATGAATAGGGAAGATATACAAACTCAACTTTTATTTACTGCAGAAGAAATGCGAGTTGGTAGCAAATATTATGATAGCGGTGCTGGACAAGCATATCAAAAATTATTGGCAGGTCCAAAAACACCAGAAGAGGCTGCTAAAATCTGGCATGAACTTTTTGAAAGAGCAAGTGCCGATTCTCCACCAAGAGAAAAAGCAGCTAGAGATATATACAAAAAATATAAAGATAAACCAGTTGCTACCGCTCCTGGTGCTTTACCAATATCATCAGCACAACAAGCACAGACCGAAGCAGATATAATAAAATTAATGAACTCTATGGGAGTAACTGAAAAATTTTTCCCACAAGATAACCAAAAAATTAAAATAGTAAGAGGTGCTGATGGAAAAGAAAAAATTCAAGTTATAGATACTGGACTTTTCAATCTTGGTATTGGTGGTGGTATATTACCATCAATATCTCCCCAAACTTGGAAAAAACTCAAAAATTATTTACAGTATGAATATAATAAAAAACAAGAAGAAAAAAATAAACCAGGACCATCTTCTTCTAGTTATGGTGGTGCAAATGCTTCAGTTACTATCATAGATAGACCAACTGTGGCAGTAGTTGAAAAAGTTATTCCCCAAGTTATTCCAGGACCAACTCAAATAGTTCCAATTTTGATTTCTCAAGGAACTTCTGCTTCAAGAATTTTAAGATTCAACCTTTCATAAAAATATGGCAAGTTTTTTAAGAGCATCTCAATATAAAGAAATTAAGATCACTAGGGACAGTACTAGTATTTTTATAGACTGGAAAACGATAGATTTTTCATATTATGAGAGTATTTTTTCTCCTGTAGTTACTGCAAGTTTAACATATGTTGATACTGGAGATCTTGTCAGATCAAACAAATCTATTGATGTTCAGGAAAGAACTGGAACTTTATTAGAAGCACTTCCTATTTTGGGTAGAGGAAAAGAAACTGTTTCTTTTAAAATAGAAAATGCTTCTGGTGAACTTGATTTTACTTCAGCACCGATGATTGTTCATGACCCAACTCCCATTTTCCAAGATGATAATAAAGAGAGTGTTCAGATAAGATTAATATCAAAATATTCGGTAGATAATGAAAATGGAAATTTATATAAAAAATATTATAATACAATTTCAAGTTCTGTACAAAAAATTTTAACGGACGAATTAAAAATTCCAAATGGAAAATTAAATATAAGCACAACATCTAACAGTTCTTCTATTAGTGGATCAGGTAGAAGACCCTTTGAAGTTATTATTGATGCTGCTACTAGATCATTATCTTCTTCTGGAGGACCTGGATTTTTCTTTTGGGAAACAAAAGATGGATTTCATTTTAAATCTATAGATGATATAATTTCTTCTCAATCTGTTGAAACGTATAATTATCATAACGCTGCCACAAGTAGTCTTGATGATCCAATTACAAACTATAGAATTTTAAATAATCCAAGTTATAAAAATAATTCAAATCTTCCAAATGATTTAAGAATAGGTCTTTATAGATCTAAAAATGTTTCTTTTGATTTTTCAACATTTGAATATAAAGAAGACTTTTTTAATTTATCTGAAAGTGGATTTAAAACATTAGGAAATAATACGGATTATTCAGATGCCTTTAATAATAAGGAGAATTTTAGTAGGACAAATGTTTTTATATTAGATAGTGGTTTAACTAATCCCGGAATAACTACTTTTATTGACAATAACGAAAGATTTTATTTACCACAATCAATAACAAGATATAATTTACTTATGAGTCAAGTGTTGGATATTACGGTTCCATGCAACTTAAAATTAAAAGCTGGGGATGTAATAACTTGTGAGTTTAAAAAGAGAACAACAGGAGATTTAAGTTCTGGATCGATTGGTCAACTTCAAAGTGGCAGATATATAATTACACATCTATGCCATTATTTTCGTCCAAACAGATCATTTTCTTCATTAAGAATAGTTCGTGATACACCTGGAATATATACAAATAACTAAGTAATTAAAATGTTCGATCCCGGATTTTTCGGAAAAACTCCACCAAGATGGTTTTTAGGTCAAGTTCCATTAGGACAAACTCTTAATATGGATGATCCAAATGGATGGGGTGATCGAGTAAAGGTTAGAATTGTTGGTCATCATCCGGCAGAAGGAGGTAAACTTGAAGATAAAGATTTAGATTGGGCCGTTATACTAAGACCGACTAGTCATGGATCTCTAAATAGAATGAGCACAGGTATAAGTGGTGGGGAATGGGTTATTGGAATTTTTGTTAATGTCGATTTGCAAAAACCGTTGCCAGTAATACTCGGTGTTCTCGGTAGAAGTGATCCAAAATATGAAGTTACATTTTCGGAGGCAGAAAAGAAAAAATCCTCAGAATTTAAAAAAACATTAAATTTCTATAAAACAGTAACGGCAGAAATGCACCGCACTTTAGGTACACAACAAGTTGGTAAAAAAGTAGAGCAAAACATCAATTTACCCATACCAAGTAAATACTTTAGAAAAAAGTAGGAGTTTATGATAAAAAATGACTAAAACCGCTGCTTTTATCAATCATGATTTATCCAATCATTATCTTCCAAAAGATGGAAAACTTGGAGAGGAAGAAAGAAAGGTTTTTTGTAATACTAAAGCATATCAATATTATCAGGAACTTTGTCAGGAACCACATGGTAAAGCACAACCATGTGGTGGAGATACGGTAGGAAAAATTTATAGATCACTGAAGAAATTTTTTATCAGGCTAAGAGGTCTTAAAAAATATCTTGATAAGTATGTAAATCAAACTATAAACGCAATACAAAATTTACAGACTGAAATACAGGCAACAATTTCTGAAATAGGAGCAGTATTAAAAACATTAGTTCATAGAGCGCGAGAATGGGTTCTTAAAAAAATAAAGAGAGGAATAGAAGATCAGTTAGATAAGATTACAACTCCCCAATCATCAGAGCCAAAAAAAGCACTACTTTCTAGAATTATAAATGAAATATTTTGTAAATTTGATGAAATTATAGATGGATTATTTAATTTAGTTGGAGATTTTCTATATTCTTTAATCGGTAAAGTTATAAATGTTCCTTTTTGTGCAGTAGAGTCTTTTATTAATGCATTATTAAGTAAAGTTCTTAATGATATTGATAAAGCATTAAAGCCATTTTTTGATCAGATTAATAAAGTATTAGCACCAGTTTCCAAAATAATGGGTTCTGTATTCCAAGTTATAGATTATATACTTGGATTTGAAGGGTTTTTATGTGAAAAACCAGAATGTAATGATGAATTGAAAGAGTTTGAAGCTGGACCTTGGGGAAGACCTCAAAATACTAAAACAGATAATTGGTCTAATTTTTCATTTAGTGGATCCGTGAGTAAGAGTGTTAATGGTTGGATGAATGACTTTTTTGGTGCTGGAAAAAATGGAAATTATGTTTCTCCTGGTGGTTGTTATACTGGAGATTTTAATTGTGGAGTTAATGTTCAAATTTTTGGTGGTGGTGGATCTGGAGCAGCTGGTGCGGCAGTTGTCAATAAAATAGGACAAGTTGTAGGAGTTAATTTATTCTATGGGGGTAATGGGTATACAAGTCCACCATTTGTAAGTTTTGTTGATCCTGGTGGATGTGGCAATAATGCTTCTGGACATCCAAATGTAAACGATGCCGGAGAAATTGAAGATATTGTGATTGATAATCCTGGAATAGGATATACGGATACTTTTCCTCTATCTCCTGTTATAAGAACTTTTGAAGTAACTCCTTCTTCTATTGAAGTTGAAAAATCTATAAACTTTACTTGGGAAAGTGAGAATTCAACCAGCACCTCTTTATCTTCAAAAGATTATACTCTTTCTGGATATTCAAATCTTCCAACTACAGGATCTCAATCTGTTGGAGTTTCATCTGCTAGTATTAATTTTCCTGCAGGTCGATCATCTACGAAAGTTGTATATACCCTTACTGCAATAAGAGATGTTCCTGGTTGGGAACGTCAAGAAATTACTAGAGACATAGAAGTAGAAGTTTATTTGCCCGGAGCATCTCCAGCATCCCCTACATCAAATACAGTATCTTCTTTGCCGCCATCAATATACAGTTTTGATGCAAATCCATCAATTACAACACCCGGTAGAGTAATTAGGTTTAATTGGCAAACTTTTGATACAACTTTTGTGGGATTGGGTTTATCTATTGGACCAGGAATTGTAACTTCAATTTATGATAATTTAATTCCAAACGGTTCTGCATCTATAGTTTTACCAAATGATTTGGTATTTCCAACTGATGGATCTAATATAATTAGAACTTATGTCTTAAAAGCAACTAATACTAAAGCTCCTCCCGGAAATAATACTGCAATTCAATATGTAAATATAGAGATTGTTTCTCCACAAAGTTCTTTACCTAACTGGTCTCCCTCTGATCCTTCTTTCTCTTCTCCTGTTTCTGGAGGAACATTAGATTTGACAGGAACTGCAAGTGGAACAATTGATACCACTGATACCGAAAGAAATAGTGGTAGTTTAGAAAATTTAAAACCATCAGGATTTTATACCCCAACTCAAGAAGGTACTAATATTCCTGGTGATAGCACTAGTGATCCAAGTGGTGGTCTTGAAGATTTAACTGGAGGCGGGGATACTGAAAATAATAATATTAGTAAATTTTTACCGTCAGGAACTCAATCATATGGTGGTGCTGCTATTGATCCAACTGGGCAATCTTCACCACAGATAACAGGAATAGCAACAGATAGTATATCTTCAACTTTAGGTGGAGGTGTTTTTCAACAAATTGGGTCTGGTGAAACTACAATTTTACCAGAATCCCAAATTGGAGAGCAACTTCAACCCGGTACGGGTATTGGTGGTGGTGGTTTGGATGATATTGGTCAAAATAATGAAGTTATATCAGTAATTCATGATGTTGAAATTATTAGTACAGGAAACGGATATTTACCGAATGATATTGTTGAAATAGTTGGGGGAAATAATGGGGCAGAATTATCTATTGAAACTTCTCCAACAGGACAGATAGTAAATATAAATGTTATAAGTGGTGGTTATGGATTTGTAACCATTCCACAAATTACAATAAATACAATAGATGGACTAGGAGCAAAATTTAGACCAATACTTCGTTTTATTCCTGCTTCAAAATTTACTCAAAGAGAATTGGAACGTATAGGAACAGATAAACTTTTACGAGTAGTAGACTGTGTATCAAAATAATGGCTGAACCAAAAGCACCAGATTTTACAATAGCAAACAATCCACATGCATTTATTCACTGTGGTCCAGTCGGACCTGAAGGATATGATGATGGTAGGGATTTTAGTATAGTAACATCCGCTAATAATCACTGTGTATGGCATAGTAATGGATATAAAGTTGAGCACATACAAAAAGGTTATCATGAAGTTTCTGGACATACTTTAGACGTTAGTCAAAAAGAAGTAATTGGTAGATCTATTATTGCCAAGAACGGCGATTTAGTATTAAATGCAGAAAGAGGAACCATTTATCTAAAAGCTAAAAATATACATATAGAAACTTCTGGTCCAGAAAAAGAAGGTAATTTCTTAGTAAATTCAAACGGGTTTATAATTCTTACGTCAACACAAGAAGTTCGTGTTGCAGGAACTAGAGTTTGTATAACTGGAACTTCTGGAATTAATATTGTAAGTTCAAATTTCATAAACATTTATGGATATCTAGAAACAAAAGGTCCAAAAACAATAAAATCTATTAATAATTTATTATCTGAGGGGTGGTCTTCACTTGTAGAAGGTCTTTCAAAAAGTTGTGGAGAAGTTGAAATAATATAATGGCAGTACATCACATAGATTCACTTGCGACAAATTCTTTAGAAGTATCTCATCCAGTTCTTGGAGCAGCTTTAAATGTTCCAAGTTCGTTTATTCCTCCAGGTTCTGCAAACATCTACCAGTGTTTTGTTGGAAGTGCTTACAGTAAAGTTATTAATGCTTCTTTAGTTGTTGGTGCGCATAATGCCATTCCTCAAGCACTGGATGTTACTGGAGAAAGTAAATTTTTAGGAAAAGCTACTGTATTTGGAGATCTTATAGTAACTGGAGCACCTGCAGGGGGACCAAAAGGAAGCGGAATTGGCAAATTAGAAGGATCTACTCAAATTGGAGGAAAAGATTTTAAAATTACTGCACTTTCTACACAATTTACGTCTGCAAAATTTAGTGTAGTTGCTTCTACTTCACTTGAAATTAATGGAACTAAAAAAGTTGATATTAGAGCTGCTAAATTAAGCGTAAATGCTGCCAAAACTAATTTTTTTGGTACAGTAATTGTCCCTAATGCTGGAGATGTGGGAGCAGCAATTTTGGAATTAAGAGCTTCTAAAAAAACTTTTGACATTAAGCATCCTAATAGACCAGGTTATAGATTAAGACATGCATGTGTTGAGGGGCCAGAAGCAGCAGTTTATATTCGTGGTGTGTTAAATAATAATAACATTATTGAACTTCCAGATTACTGGAGTGGTCTTATTGATCCAGAAACAATTACCGTAAATCTTACTCAAATTGGTCATAGTCAAGATTTAATCGTTGAAAAAATAGAATGGGGTAAAAGAATTGTAATTAAATCTGGAAATGGAACATCTATAAATTGCTATTATCATGTTTGGGCAGATCGCTTAGGTGAAAAACTAATTGTCGAATATGAAGGTGAAACTCCAGACGATTATCCAAGTGATAATTCAGCATATTCAATCGCAGGTTGGACATACGATAAAAGAAACTCATGACTAGAATCAGAATCTATCATACCGACAAACCACCCGAGGATTTAACAGATCTAGAGATTGATAATCTTTATGTTGGTGCTGGAGTTACCATATATGGTAGTGTTGGTATTGTTAGTGCAGTTTCTTTTTATGGTGATGGATCTAATTTATCTAACGTTGGTATAGAAGTAAGTGAAATTGATACATTAAATAACAACGAAATTTTAAATGTAGTTCAGAATGTAAAAGCAATACGTTTTGATACAGATTCTGGATTTGATGTAACAGATTTAGGTAATGGTGCTGTACAAATTGCTTTGAATAGTACCTTTAAATATTGGGAAGTTGATGGACAAGAAACTTTAGTTGCAGAAGGTCTTGATACTGTAAAAATTGTTGCTGGTCCTGGAATAGCAATTACAACACAAAATATTGAAGATAATAAAAGAATAACAATTAGTGGAACTCCTGGAGCACAGGGTGTTCAGGGTACTATAAGTAATTTCCAAGGTACTCAAGGTCTTCAAGGATTACAAG
>Ga0208161_1000678_pt1 | contig 19078 bp, 11 predicted proteins | sample CB_VirMetaG_3_FD_184538 | JGI IMG/M metagenome (GOLD analysis project Ga0208161, IMG submission 184538) | Freshwater to marine saline gradient viral communities from Chesapeake Bay - CB_1508_1S Viral MetaG (SPAdes) (version 4) | ecosystem: Environmental > Aquatic > Marine > Coastal | place: USA...
TCTCTGCGACCCTTATCATCGAGCCAACGAGAATAACGGGAAAGGTGAATAAAAGACTGATATAGACTAGGCAATTCTTGAGACATAAAATTAACTCCGCTTTATTGATGTGGTGATAATATATATTGATTCCAAAGGAAAGTCAAGTGGCATATGTGAGTGATTTTATGTTTTTATACTATTGGCGTAGACCATCTATACACATCACCAGGAACATATTCCTTTAATTGATACATTCGCTGTTTATATTGAGTAGTCCACGCATCTTCAAGATTTAATTTTCCATTGGCTGTTCCTGTATTTGGAACAGTTTCTAATATTGGATCCCACTTTTCTACTAATGTTGCATAATTCACTCTTACTGGATTGTTTCCATTTGTATTTAATGCTGTTGATAAAGAAAATCCAGATCGTTCAAATATATACCAACCACGATCATTTTTTGGATTTGAAAATGCACTAGGATCTACCCACACAGCAACATAAGGAGCAAAATCTGAAATAGGTCTTTGTATATTCATATACTGAGTCTGTGGAGCATATGAACCAGTACCACTTGCAGTATTAACAAATCTCCAGGAAGCATTTACATTTGATGAATTATAGAAGTTGGCGTACGAATATACCGAGGAGGTTTGTAAATAATTTCCATAATTAATTATATTTGGAGCTGTAGCAATTCTAGAAAATTCAATTCTTGAATCTGCGTATATTGCATCGCCGGGATAAAGCCTTGCTCTTATTTCTAAGTCTGTTTCGATAACTGTAGAAGAAATCGGTATAGTATTTGTGACCGCTTTTAGTTCATTAGTGGCAATTTCATCTATTGAAATTTCACTCCAAGCCGTAACACCTGATATTCTATATTCCAGCAACCAAGTATTGATGTAGTCTAATGCATCTTCACGAGTATCAAATTCATAATTTCCTGAACTGTAAACTGAACCCGGATATCCTGTTGATAATTGTCCGTAATATAAATTAAATTTGTAATTATTATTTGCACCGAAAGGTACTACACTTTGAATTAAATTCTCAGATCTGGTACTGTCTATAACATCATACTTGTATGGGCTAAATGCATTTCCATCATATTGATAATTAAATGTTGCCGATCCTTGATTTGCAGAAGAAGACAAACCAAAGTCTTCAAAAATACCTCTCTGATAACTTAAAGTTTCTCTGAAGTCATAGACCTTAACATTATCATCAAAAACAACACCAAACAATGCAGGTCCTCTTATTTCTAAACCAGGATCTGATAGATCACAAATACCATTTATTGCATATTCTTGGGTTAATGCATCTTCATTGATAAAGGTTATGCCAGAAGCATAATTGAACTCTGATTCTATTCTTGCCGGGTCATATCTTAATTGATTTGTTATCTTTCTCCAGTCTATGGAAGTAGATTCATCGGAATGTCCCCCGTAAATAACAGGAAGTGGATTTCCTAGTTGATCAATCATATTAAGATTTTCACCTGCTGCAATCACATGCGTTAGTATTTTAAATGTTTCCCCTTGTATTGTTACTACAGAAGTTCTAATATTTGTGTAGATACCAGATCCTACAAATGTTTCTGGGAATGTATTTACAAAACTCGAATACTGTCCATCAACATGAATTACATCACAAGTATATTCCCAAGAGCATGTTTCACAATTATAAGTAGGAACATTTGGATTTCGTGGCAAATAACTGAATCCACTTGTGATAAAATCGGTAATTAATGTTTGTCCTGTGGTTTTAAATTTTATAGTAACCCTATATGCATAATTATCATAAATCTCATCATATTCGTCACTATTCGATACAAATTTACTAAGTTCAACTACAAGATCATCTACCGAACACATATAACTCAAATCATATTCGTACATAATTAAAGCCGGATCGGGTGATCCACAATTCCATCTTGCATCTCCTGGAGGCTGGTTATCTTTTCCTCCAATACAAATGTTACATGTATCTGTCCCCAACAGAACTAAATCTTCTGTGCTTAAAATCACTGCCTCTGGGAAGGTAGAACTATGTCGAGATATTGTTTCATTGACAAATGATGTCTCAAATGTTGCAATCAATCTTGCATTATATGAATCTGCCTGTGGTTTTGTCAATGGTGCAGTTGCCACGGTTAATGTGTAGCCCTTTAGTGAAGTTCTATAAAAATTATTTTGGTAATCAGTTAAAACTGTGCCTACAGTTACAGGCGGCAAGCTTTCAGGCAAATATGGACATGATGATAGACAATCTGCTTCTTTACAGTTTCCTGTCGGGTATACGCCGCCGCCACAATCGCCAGTTGTGGTCTCTACGCATCCTTGTCCAGGGCAGCAAATCCAATAAGGACATTGGTCAGGACATTCAGTATAAGGACCAGCATCATCTTGTACACAGTTACAATCCTCATCACATTTAAATTTTGTACTAGGTACGCAATTATCATCACATGTACCTGCCTTTATCAAATTTCCGCTAGGACAGTCTGTAACCCAAGTGAGAGGACCATCATCACAACTTGATGTAGAAGCGTCTTTGCAGCATCCCTTGCCACATGCGTCACAGCTTTGGTTTCCTGCTTTCCACGAACTGCCAGCTGGTTTGTCACACTCACAACTTTGCGCACACTCTCCTGTATTTGGAAGGCAATATGTTCCTAATTTTGAACAACCTGTTGGGTTACAGTCCGCATTTACACACTCGCCCCCTAAAAAATCTCCGCTTTGTAATGCACAATCACTCTGAGTAGTAAAAATACATTTTTTACATTGTGTGGCACTTCCATCTGGACAACTAGACCCACAAGGCTCACTTGGATCCTTTACACAACAAGCCCCTTCTAGATCAGGACATGTTACTTCTTCGCAAGTTTTATCTGGATTATATAGTCCTGTACAATCTACTTCGTACTCTTCGGTACAAGGTGCTCCATCAGGTGGACAGCACGCTGCTTTTGGTCCACCACAACATTTAGAATCAGAGGGGCATCGTATTTCTCCTCCTGGCACATCACATGGATCTGTTATTCCAACACAATATGATGCATTTCCATCAGAGGTCAAATAAATTCTAATTTTAGAAGCACCTGCAGGTACATCATATGATTTAACATTCGAAGTAATCTGAGAAATTGGAAAAAAATCATCAGTGTTATCAACATTAGCATCAACTAAATCACCATGCCCCAAACTCTGCGAAGGATATAATTCATTATCTCCTCTAAGAAGACAATTCCCTGCACTAGGTTTCCATGTACTTTGATTCGATCTTAACATAAATTACCTCATACTTCAGGTGCTACAAACGAAAGATAATTGATCGCTATCGTATCAGTATCAATTAATTTAATGGTCATTGCTCCTATACCGCTGTTACTTTGCGGTATTTCAATTTTTCCTGGTGTTGGATATCCTTGAGAGCTTACATATGTAGTATAGCTTGATGCACCAGAATCAGTACCTTGTCTATAATTAGTAGAAGATACATTCCATGTTATATTTCTATCTCCTGGAATGATGAATACTGTAACACCGTCTCCCAAGTCAGCGAGATTTACTATATTCATTCTGCTAATAGTTTGACTAACCGATGGCTTCCATGTTTGTACCGGGGCGCGTTCAACATCTATAGTTAAAGTTCCACTAGTCGTCTGCGAACCAACAGTATCAACATTTTCATAATATCTGTAAAGAACTGGAATATCACTGGAATCTAGATCAATATATGTTTTTGCTGTAATTGTACTCGTACCAGTTTTGAATAAAACTCCTGTTGCATCTCCGCCTACAGTAGCCTGAGGTCCTTGCGGTCCTCTTATATCTGTATCAATTCTATTGAAAAACCCTTGTGGAGTTAGACTTCCGTCTCTATTATATCTGGCAAATTCATATTCTAAGTATCTTGCCTCACCGTCTGAAGCAATTTGCATTGCATATACTCTATCGCCTGTTGTTCCTCTGTCTCCAATACCACCACTTGGACCCCCTTCATTTGCTACAACTGGAGTCCAATTACCTGTAACAAAAGACTGATATCCTGGTATTCTGGCATTTATCGAAACATCTGAACTACTGGAAGAATTAGTCCAAACAAAATATCCATTAGATGCTCCTAATGCTCCCCAGTTTGTAGCTAGATTATTAAGTACCTCATTGTTTCCTGCAAATGTTTCGGTTAATGTTTGATAATCTGCAAAAACGGTATCACGGAAGACATATATTGTTGAAGTAAATGTACTCCAAACTCCTCGGGGATTTATACCAGTTGCACCGACTGAACCATTATTACCTGGATCACCCTTTTCTCCCTTTGGTCCTTGTTTTCCTTGTCTGGCGTTATTTGTTTGTACCCATTGAATGTTGTCCTCTCCACCAGTACCAACAATACCATCAGATTGTCTTCCCAAGAAAGTAAACTCAAGACCTACAGGTGTACAGAACCATTTATCTCCAATTTCTAATGGATCACCATTAGTTCTATCGAGTGGCCTAGCAGATCCATGGAAATATTCGTTTCCATAGGTGAAACCTATACCAGTATTACCGATGGATCCTTTCGGTCCATCAAGATTTAATGCAAAAAGAATTCTTTCGCCTGTGGTGAACCCTACAGTATCATCTGTATTATTAAAAATATCTGTAATATTACCAGCAACTCTAGTTAATGGATAGGTCGGAGAACCAAATAGGATTGCATTTGCATCTTCAGGATCAGCTGATAATGTAGTGAATCTAAATACACCAAAATTAGTCGAGTCTCCATCATCAAACACACTAAAGAAACCACTCTTATTTACAGTATTAATAGCCTGTGAAATATATCCATAAACATCATCACCGTTTTCAGCAGTACCAGATACTCTTAATGAAACTGGATCAGTTCCATTTCTACCTTTAACTTGAATGTTTTGTTCGGCAAAAGCTGCATTATAATCCTCAACCATAATATATGGAAGATTGAAAGGATTCATTTGTCCTTCATTGCCAGTAATACCACTAACAGTTGCGAAAGTTCCAAATGTATTGCCGTCAGAATCAACATAATCTAGATAAAGAATATTATTTTCAACATAAGCAAATGTAATACCAACACCCTGAACACCACGAGGAACAGGAAGAACATATATTTCACTTCCTGTGGTAATTCCCAATCTATTTGGAGCACTTGAAGAATAACTAGAGTTAACTCCCTGTAAAATAATTGTATTTAAACTATTATTGGCTTTGATTTTATTATATGAAACAAAGGATTTAAGTTGTAATGTTTTATCTACCTTTTGATAGAAAAACATTTGTCCTGGTCTATTAAGATAATCAGTTCCAGATATTACTTCCGCAAGTGACAATCCAAAACTATTAAAATTAAAATCTTGTATAGATCCAGTGCTTTCTGCATTTTGATAATCTAAAACAATATAATCACCTGCGGAATCATAATTATAAACATATAAAATTTGACCGTTACTGGTGTCAAAATTGTTTGGATTTATATTTACTGCATTACCCCACCAACCACCAGCAGATGCAGATACACCAGTTGTTCCCATTAAGAATCCAACTTGACCTGCTTCTCCAGTTGCACCATCCTGTCCATCGACTATTCCTGTGGGGAATTCGTCGCCAATAGGATCTCCATTTTCGTCTAAGTATTGAAGATATAATTCTCCACCAACATTACCAAAGAAAGTAATTCCCTGTCCAGTGGCACCTCTTTCACCATCATTTCCTTCTATACCATCTCTGAATGCTAAAACATAGATCTCATCGCCAGTTTGCCATGCAGGATTCCATGCTCCAACTCCACTATCGGAAGAAAGTAATTCGAAGGATTCTAATTTATCACTTAGAGCAGCATCTGAACCAAAAATTAATCTGTTATTAACCGCGTCAATTGCAGTTGAATTCAGTGATGCTCTAAATGCGTATGTAGATTTTCTAGTTGCATTATAAAGACTTAAAGTTACCTTTGGATTGGTTCCATTATAAGATGAGTCTGTTCCATTTGGGAAAAATACATCATATAAATCAGCAGTTAGCCCAGCATATCCAGTTAATCCAGCTGGATAACGATGAATATGAATGGTTCTTCCATCTGTTGTATCTGGTGCCGTGTTTTCTATTTTAACAAAACCCTGATTTAATGTAGCGGATGTAGTTGTGCTAAAATCATACTTTCTGCCAAATACAGATTCTTCTCCAGCCGCACCAGTATCACCAGTATTACCAAACCCTATGGTTGTCCATTCTTCTCCATTCCACCCGTAGAAATTTGCTTCTTCTACTACATAAACAAATCCACCCCCGGATGGTCCTTGTATATTTACATTGCTTGTGTCATACCAAAGTTCCCATTCCTCGCCAGATGGTCTTGCATTATTATAAAGAACCACATCACCAATTTCCAGATCATAACGCTCTTCATCTGAAAAATAACCGTTTTGAATTACTGCGGGAATAGCGGGACTTCCTGTTCCATCATCCCCAATGATGTACTTATAGCCATTTATTAATTCAGGGCTATAACCAGAGTCTGTAATTATAGCCTGAACCTTAAAATCAATTGATAATGAATCTACAACATAATATCCTGTTGGCGAAGCTGCCTCAGGATCTCTGTTCAACATTTTAATGCTTACTGGTAGTCTAAATCCACCTGCAGGATATTGATTTGTAGCCATTAAACTTTATTCCTTTTCTATCAAGTAGTTCTAGTTAGTTTCTTTATCATAATACCGCTCTCTGGCGCACCATTTGCATCCAGAGATCTAAATACATCATATGTTTCATAGTAATTAAATTCATTTGTAATTCCGGTTACATAATGGACCGCATAACCCGACCCATCAGTGCCGCTATCCGGGAATCCAGCTGCGCTTGGAGCGGAAGGATCCTTAAACAAGTGCTCTTCTGCAATTACTTCACATCTAGTTGGAATTAAAACATAAATGTATGTACCAGAACCAGGACTTCCCATTTCCTCAAAGGTAAAATATTTTCCATTTTCTAGTCCTTGTGGATCAGAGCTATTGCTTTTATTTGTAAAGAAATGATCTGATAGTGGATTTGTTCCTGACTGTGCGTCGTTTGGATTTAATAATTTTTTAGTTCCCGATGAACCGGAGACACCATTAATATAATCCAATAAACCATTTTCAGTTATTCCTGATGGAACAGTTGATGCAAATACATAGACCCAATTATCAAGTTTTACTTTTTGACCACCGATTATTGAATTTCCATCACTAAAATCATCAAGGTCATGGAAAAGTAATTTAACTTGAAATGCGTTTGTACTTGGGCCATCAGCAGTAAATCCAGTTTTGACTTCACTTATTGGAATTTTTATTTCACCTGAAACGCCTGTATAATATGATGCTTCCGCCGATTCTCCCACTGCAAGTGGTAAAGCAGATGAAGGATCGCCATCAATAGATACAACATTTGCCAATGGTGTTGCGCTTAATATAAATCCAGTTGCTCCCGAGGGAGGTCCAGGAGAAAATGGACTGACTGTTGTTGTTGATGTTCTATTTACATACCATTGATATCCTGTCCTATTGTCCGAACCGGACCAAATCTCATATGTATGATCTCCATCAGAACATAAAGTATACCCGGCATCAAGTCTCCAAGTTCCAGTTTGATTGTGATCATAGTACTGAAGTGCTGCCCAAGAAAAATCAGCTACATTATACTCACGCTCTGTTGGATTTAAAAGATCATATGTATTAATATAATCGAATGTTAATGATCCAGTATCAGGATCTAAATATGCAAATTTCCTAATATTTCCAGATCCAGTTACCACAGGAGCCACATGCAATTCACTTGTATAAGTAGGACCTGCGTTTGTAAAATCAGCCCCTCCGCCAGTCACTCCTTCTGTGACTGAGATCCATGCACCGATTCCTCCATCATAATACCATTCTTGAGTGAATCCTCTGTTTACACCGTTTTCGTCGGTACATCCAGATGTCCATCCATAAGAATAAATCTCGCATGTAAATCCTTGTGAATCATCTGAGCCTGGAAATGAAATAGTTGGCATAATATTTCCCTTTATTTACTACAATATATATATTATTTTATGTTTCTATATAATTGAATCCACTGTCCTTGAACTTTAGTAAATTCCAACCCAGAAGGAGGATGAAACCATCTATCTCCTGTTATTGCTTCTGCTCCTGGTGCCGTGTTTCCATAAAAATATTGCACACCACCGGCGGGTCCAGTTGGTCCTGGAGGTCCTGGTGTACCTACAATATAAACAGGACCAGTTTGAGGAGCACCATAGACAACACGAAGTTGATCGTCTGGTTTTATAATAACATTATCTAAATTGTCAATTGAATTTGATTTAAAAGTTATTTTTGTTTTTGCCATTTGTTTCTCCTAGAGGTTATCTTGTTGTTTCTCTAGCCAATTCAAATGTGCCCTTTAATATCGTTCTAACTTCTCCCGAAGGTAAAATAATTTGCAAATCATAAAAATTTCTTTGGGCAGGCATTCTGGATAATGTGTCTTGGTCTATTAAAATGTAAACTTCTCCTGTGATTCCAGAATAATTTAATATAATTCCGCCTGTTGTTCCTGTTATTCCATTGCCATATTGAAAATCATATCCACCAGTAGAGCCAAAGCATCCTCGTGGATATGAATCTGTAATTTGTGCTACCAATTTGTTTGATCGTGGAGATCTTCGAATATGCATTTCTCCAGATACTCCACTTAAATCTACAGAATTTTTATTTTCATCTTTATAATTAAATTCCAGTAGAAATGTATCGCCTTGGTAGTGAATTATTTGATGGTCGATATTTGTGCTACTCATACGGTATTATGTATAAGGATCCCATATTGACGGAGTGCCAGGATTTTTTTCATACAACACTAATATACTTCCTGCAGAAGGAGAATCATCCAATCCTTGTAGATTATTAAATCTCTGTTCTAGTGATAATGCAGACCAAGATTGATATGTTGACCATGTTATTCCGTCCCAAACTGATGCATATATTGGTCCTTGTATTTCAGAATCAAATCTAAGTCTAAATTCATCACTTCCAACTAAAGTACTAGCAGATAAAAGATTTGTTAAAGTAACTCCGCTCTGTATAGTTACTACATCGTTATAATTTTCATTAAAGGGTGTTGGGAATTGATAAATGCCATCATTAGTATCATTCCAATTACCCTGTACAATACCAAACTCCACTGTATCTTGAGTATATCCTGCTTTATTAGTAAGTGTAATTTGACAAGTTAAAATATTTGAAAGGTCGGTTTCTTCTGCTAAATAATAATCGTTATTGGTTCCAACTGGAGTTTCTCCACTAAACCACTGGAACGATGTTGTAATAGGAGCAGTTCCAGATGAATCATAATCTATTACATAAGCAGTAATTCCAGGGGAAATTATATCTGGAGTTCCGCCTAAGAAAGTTAAAAATTCAGGAGCAGTATCGGTAGAACCATATGGTAATGGACTTAATACTTGAAATGTGACTCCAGTAGATGAGTTTACAATATCTTCTTTTGTTAAGTTTAAACTACCAAATATACTTGGATAAAACCCACCGAAATCAACAAGTTTGTTATCGGATCTTTTCTTTCCTACTAAACTTGTAGATGCCCCCTGATCAATTATCAATCTAAGATAATATTGTTTATTTTGTAGATCCAATGCTGCATTTTCATCAATCAAATTAGTAAGAGTAAATGATCTGATATAATCATCTACAAAGTTTGAATATGAAAATCTACCACTCAAGTTAGAATTAAATATATGATTTATGGATTCGTATTCATCCACGGGTTCTACATGTGCTGTATTTCCTATCCATAAATTTGTATTCGTTCCATCTGCTTCTGTTAAGTAAGAATTAAATGATGTTACAGATGCCATAGACGCACCTGATATATGCCATTCATAATATAAATTCAGTGCGGAATCATCAGAAGGAGATCCAGTAAACCTTAAATTAGGAGTGTTGTTTTCTACTTTAAATTCATTTGTAGAACCAACCAATGCAAGATGTTCTAAATCATGTAAAAAGTCACAACTTAAACTACCACCACAATTTACACCTCTTACCAGTACTGGTCCTATTGCATTTCCTGGTCTATCTCTAAAAGTAAGACTTCTATTTTGAAGTTCCAATCCAATGCACAAAACATGATCATATGTTAATCCAAGTTGTGCAAGTGCATAACTTCCATATGAACCACCCCAACTGGAATTAATAAATCCAATGTCTCTATAAGTTTCATTTCCAGTACCAAAGAAACCAAATGGTTGTACTGTAAGTGTGTTATCTTCTCCTCTGTAACCATAGAGCAAGAAATTTTCGACTAGATATGGAGATCTGCCACTGAATAATTGATAATGATCTGCATGAAAATTACTGCATCCTGGAGTAAGGTGATTTATAGATGAACAATTTATACATGCGACTGTATTTGTGTAGGAATCTTGATAATTAAATTTTGCAGTACATCTATTTGCAAGAACTGCTCCTGCAAATGGTGCGTTATGACATTGTTCCGCATAACAATCTGTGTAATATAACCTTTGGTAATAAGCATTTCTAAACCATCCTTCTGGTCCAGACACTTCTCCGCATGGTAATAAATAATTTCCTGAATCTACCTGATTCCCTTGCATAGTACATCCATGAAACCACCATCTAAAGGAATAGGAATCTTCGACATAAACACCAGGTCCACCCACCGTATTTTCAAAATAACAATTATTAAATTTAATTTGTTTAATTGAAGGTCTGGTTATGTTCTGTCCATTTTTAGTTTGATTTGTTAAATCAAATTTTGGTAACACTCCCTCTGCAGGAACAACTTCTATTATTCCATAATCTGTAGGAAAACTACCTGCTATATTTGATCCAAAATCATAATAACCGTTTTCTGTTAATTCTATTATATTTTTCTTTGTGGGATCATAATCTGGTGCCGTTGTTATTTCCAAACATGCTTCTTTAATGGAAGTGGTGGTGTCAATTGAAACTTTGTTCTCTTCCTCATAATAAGTCAAAATCATTTGCTGGGATCTGGGATATCCGTTTACTGGAATTGCAGTTGCTCTTAATTCATAAGTTGCCCCGGCGGTAAAGTTAGAAGCATCAACTGGGAAGTAAAAATATCCCTGTCCTGTATTTCCACCTTCTTGAACAAATCCTGCTGTCACAGAATCTCCGCCATTGCATGTCAATATAACATTTTTTACCCCAGAACCATGAAACGCATACATGTCCAGAGTAAAACCAGAAGCATCCATATAATTTACATCTGGATGCCCTAGTCTGAATACAGGATAAGATTCGTTTGCAAATAAATCCGGTGTATTTGTTACCTTTACATCTGATTTTTCTACAAAGTCGGAACCATATCCATCGCCCGGAATGAGAATTCCTTGTGGAGGATAAGATCCTACCGTATAGTCAAATGTTTCTTGTACAGTAACTATATTCGATTCTATGGTCAGATTATCTTTTCCTTCTCTTTCTGCTGTTACTATACATTTAATAGATGCTCCAATGTATTCATCTTCAATAACAGTTCGATTTAACTCCTCACTGAACGTGACAAAACCATCTCCTGTATTTGCTTTCCAGTTATATGAGATTGAATCAAATCCATAGATGTCAGTTGAGGTTTCTGCGTAATACCCAGCAAAAACAGAAGAAGTGATATTAACGTAACTACCGACGAGATCGGATCTTTCTATCGGATCGTTAAGAGAAGCACTTGCAAAAACGGATCCGCCCAAATTGCTAGCAGTAATACCAACACTTAAAATTGTAGATATATCATCCACCGATGGTATGTAAGAATTTTCATTTGCTCCATTAATGGGAGAACCATCTCTGTACCATTGATATGTTAATGTTGGAATTGGTTCTCCTATAACAAAACCATCAACTACTGCATAAACAGTATTCAATTCCATCGGAGGAAATATTTTTGAAAAGATATATGGTTCTTGAATAAATTCTGGAAGAATTATAATTCCTTGTGTTTCGTTGTATTGAATAACTTCATTTAGATTTCCATATGGATTTGAAATGAGTAATTCAACACCCAAAACAGAACCCACATCATCTATTGCAATTTCATAAGTTGTTCCAGAAGCACCGTCAATATGTAAAAGATCTCTTGTCCACTGATATGAAACGTTTGGTGTTGGATATCCAGAAATATTTAAATTGGTAACAGATAAAATATCACCTACAAACGGTATACTCATCCCGAGCCTCCTGTTATTTCTGGATCAGTTAATAATTCTGGAGCAGATCGTTGTATGCTTACACTATTCTCAAGGATTTCAAATCTTCCTCTAATAATAGTAGTCCTTGCTCCATTAGCTGGATTGTATAATTGAAGATCATAATAGTTTTTACCTAAAGGCATAGCATAAGATGTTTCTGAGTCGATTTCTATATGAACATCACCAGTGACTCCATCATAATTTAAAATTAACCCTCCAGTGTATCCTGTTATTCCAGTTCCTGATTGGAAATCGCCGGATAAACCTCTACCAAAAGATCCTGTTGGATAGCTTTCTGTTAATTCTGCAATCAGAAGATCATCATACGGTGATCTTCTGATTTGCATATTTGCATCATAATTAGTTAAATCTATACCGATATTATTACTATCGGTGTAACTAAAATCTAATTTAAAGGTGTTTCCCTTATACAAATAAATGTCATAATTAGATAGATCTGTTGACATCTGCAGTTCCTAGAAAAAGCCTCACTCTATTTATGAGTGAGGCTTTCCCAAGAATATGGAAACCGTGGTTTTATAATCTTTCCCACTGCTTCTGCGTACTGACGAATCTCCCACTGGGCATGTTCATCTATACGTTGAGAATAGAACCGTGCATATGCCGCTAAAGATCCAGTCCAGTACCACTCGGTGTACATACCTTGCGGGAGAACGAATCGTGCTTGCTCTGGTGCAACTCCTATTTCGAGAAGTCTATTGTAAGAGTCAACACAATGTCGCACAGCATTATGATACTTCTTCTCGTCCATTACAGATAGATCAATAAAGTCCTCACTTCCCTGCTTTGCACCATTCGTGGGCTTACCTCTCCACTTTGGAGTGTAAAACTCTGGAATGTATGAGACATATCGACGAGAGGTTTCGTTCTCGACGAATCCCTGCTTATGCTTAAAGAACTGAGTACGAACAGAAACAGGTGCTTTGATTCGCAGAGTGATCTGAGGGTGTGCAAATGGTGTCCAGTGATTGTGCTTTGCAAGATATTTAATAAGTTTCTTATCCTTCTCTCCAAGCATTCTCAACTCTTCTAGTGGAATAGTAGGAGATCCACTGTCTCTCATTCGTTGAACTGCTGCACTGTCAATTTCCCAATCAGTTTCCTTTGCAAAAGAAACTCGGGCGGCGTTACAAACCATCAAATCAGAACCCATATGGGCGACATACTCAACATGTCCCTTATCAAGAACCACTTCTCTCATATTTTTCTCCATTGTCTAAGTCTCAAAGTTGCCTCCAACCCATTGAAAGTATTCTGATCAATGGTACGACGTATCTCAGATGGTGAACGAGTGTAAACCATATCGTTAATATCTTTCTCTGTAATGTCACTAGACCATATGCATACATTCTTTCCCATCTTAATGAGTTTTTCGTTGTACTTAATGATCTGTTCATTTCTTGGTTCGTTGTCCAGTACATAGGTGACATCTGAATTCTCGAAACGAGGATGCACATTATCTATAGCACCAGCACCAACCATAGCAATAGAATTTGGAATAAAAAGTGAGTCGAGTGGTCCTTCCATGACATACACTCGCTTCTTTGGATCCGCTCTCCAAAGTCCATACCAAAGTCTATCAATGCTCTTGTCTGCTTTTACTGTAATGTAACGAAGAGTGTTACGAGCATTTGCTTCACCCTTCATTGTGATGACTCGTCCCTGAGCACCAACAACATCACCCTCCTTGTTGAAAACAGGAATCACAAGTCGATTCTCATCTGCATATCCACCAGAAAGAGGTGAAGATTCAGAATCGAGCATCTTCATGTAATCACCAAAGTAATCGGTGTAATAGAGTAAGTCCCAACGCTTACGAGGAATCTTACGCAGTTCTAGAAACTGCACACAGGGATGTTGAGGGGGAAGATCCTTGATGGGAGTCAGGGGTTTAAGTAGGTTTTGATTTTTCTTCTTGAACTCTGGCTTCTTCATCAGTGAGAGCATTTGGCTTTCTCCGAGTAAGTTCTTTTTCTTCTGATTACCGTGCTTCTCTTTCCAAATCTGAATACAATATTCCTTGTGTAGATTTGGATCCATGTGTTCCAAGAACCCGTACATGTCAGCAGCATAACCACAGTTATGACACTTCACAAGATATTTATTACCCTTCTCATAGAAGTAAAGTCGTGCCTTGGACTTTTTCTTCTGTGAATCACCACAGATTGGACATCGAGCATTTGCTAGATCATTCTTCTTCCAAGAAAAATTCTCTAGTTTGTTCGATACTATGTTAACGAAATTCTTATCAATATATACAGTCATATTAACTCCAAGAAGAGAAATCACTCTTCTTAAACTTGTCATTAAAGGTTACGTTGTAACCAGAACCCGCTGCTTCTTCTGATGTTTGATTTGAGTTTACCAAACCAAACTGCTGATCTTCCTGCACATCATAGAACTTCATCTTTGAACGATTGATACCAAGAACAAATCTACGATTTACATTCAGATCATTATAACGATTCTTGAGTTGCTTTACCATAATCTGATTACGTTCTTCCAGTTCTTCTGTTGAAATCAACGCAAGCATGAGATCCGCAGTCTGCGGAAGTCCGAATGATTCACTCGTATCTTCGAGTCCCATATCACTGTTAGTGAATCCAGTACGATTCACCTGAGTTGCAGAGAAGATAGGAACACCACGCTCAATTGCAAGTCCACGGAGTTCCTCTGCAATCGCCTTGATGTAAGTGTAAGAGTTGACACTACCGTTGTTACGAAGACGAGAAGATGCACAGATGTTAAGGTAATCAACAAAGATAATATCTGGCTTGAACTTCTTCTTGAGCCACAACTCATCAAGAAGATTCTTGAAGTGAGAAACACTTGCGGAAGAAGTTGGATATTCCTTGATGATCAACTTACCTCGAACATGTCCTGCAATCTTTTCCAACTTTCTCTTGTAAACTTCCTTTGGAAGTTCTCCGAGGTCTTCCATCGTGATATCCAGAAGATTTGCGTCGATACGTTCTGCGATTCTTTCTTCTGCCATCTCACAGGTAATGTACAATACATTTTGGTTTTGTGCAAGACACGCGGCAGCATGATGACACAAAAACATCGACTTACCAACACCAGTACCAGCCATGATGATGTTAAGAGTCTTTTGTGGTGTACCGCCTTTGGTAATGCGATTCATGAAGTCAAGATCAAACGCGATCTTAGATTCTACTCTGTGGTAGAAGTCGTATCTTTGGTCTGAGTCTTCGAGGTAGTCGTGTCCGATGTGGGTGTCGAAGGAGACGGAGAGGGCTTCGGAGAGGATCTCAGGGATTGCGTTTGCCGTCTTTGACTCTGACTTACCGTCGATGATATGAATCGACTCCATGATCGCATTGTACACCGCCTTTTCTTTGCAGAAGTTTTCTGTTTCAGTGACAAGCCAAGTCTCGTCAGTCTTTTCATCGACTGAGAGACTGTCAACGAGTTCCTTACAGTTCTTGTAAGTCTGTTCGTTAAGGTCTGTCTTTTTATCTAGACAAACGAAGATCGCATCGCGCGATGGAGTCGTATTATACTCCCGAATGAAATTCGAGATGATATGAAATATAGTTTTGTCTGCGAATGATTCAAAGTATTCCCCTTTCAAAAAAGGAGCGACTCTTCTCGAAAAAGAGTCGTTGTATGCTAGGTTGGAAAGAATTAGTTTGGAAAGATCACTCATCTTCTATGGTTTCTTCTACTTTAAGTTCACCGTATTTGAATTCTTTAGATGCTGCTTCGTCCAGTTGTTTCATGATCTCATCAGTAAAGTATTTCTCAGGCTCTCTGTAAACTGCTTTCTCGAAAACCTTTGAGCCATCAGGAAACTCATATCGTGTCGATACTTTCTTTACGATACCATACTTCTCGGCAAGTGTCAAGAGTCCATAATACCTATGAAGTCCGCTATCGTAATTCAGCATCACATCAACCATTGCATTTTCCTTTGTCAAGCGAGACTTGTAAAGTTTACAATGAATAATGTTACCGATCACATCAGTACCTTCCTTAAGTTTCTTCTTGGAAAGATAAACAATGGTAGACGCAGCGTACTTAAGACCAGTACCTCCACCCATTTCTTTAGTTGGAACATATGCACCAACTACATCATAAGTGTGATTAGTCATGATCATTGGGACACCAGCAGCACCTAACTTGAGAGTAAGAACACGGAAAGTAGCCTTAATCACCTGAGCACGGGTCATGTCCCTGGTCGTCTTTCCTTCTGCTGTATCGTTCATTTCCTTCTCGGTTGACAACATACCAAGAGAGTCGAGAACAATCATCATCGGCTTCTTATCAGTCTCTTCGATATACTTGTCAAGAATCTTAATTGCCTGATGACGAAACTCCTCTACGGTAGAAACAGGCATGACTGCAACGCGAGCAGGATCAATACCACGCTCACGAATCATGTCTGATGTAACTGCTTGCTCACTATCGAAATACAATACAACAGCACCAGGATTGTCATTAAGGAATTTATGAACAACTCCCAGAGTAAAGTACGTCTTTCCTGTGGCAGATTCTCCTGCGAGCGCAATGATTTTATTGTCTGCAATACCTCCGTAAATAGAACCAGAAAGCAGAGCATTAAAAATATAGGAGCCAGTGTCCACGAATCCTCTAATATCTGATCCGGCAATGCCTTCGTCAACTGTGCTAGCATATTTGTTTCCGCTTTCTTTAATTAAGTTTTTTAAGAAATCCATTTATTCTCCTTATCCGAAGACATCTTCGAGTGTACATACTTTTTCTGTTTTCCAATTAATTACATCAAGAATGTTCTTAAGTGGCTCAATAAAACTAGTCCTAAACTGCTTGTCATAATCTATAAAGTTATCTAGTTTCAATTCCTTTGGAATCATTGTCTTGAACGAAATAACTTGATCTCCACGAGGACCACCAATTGGATTGGGACTCTTAAGATAAATGAACTTTACCTTATCTCCCTCGAATACTGTCTCGTATTTACGAGTCAAGTCAAGTTTATCCAAGAAGTGATTATAAATTAATGCTCCCTTTACTGCAACCGGAGTTCCCTTCTTGTACAGATCAGTATTACAAGAATACTTTTTCAGATTTGATACTCCGCGTGGGAATGCAATTGTTTCTGGTTCACTTGCATAGAACTCTTCCTTAAAATCAAGGATGAACTTTTGTACTGTCTGTTCGTCTGTAGTGAGAATCAAACGAATACATTCCTTAAGTTTATCTCGAACAATCTGTGGAGTAGAACTACGAGTAGTCTCAATACCCATGATCTTGAGTTTTGGAGTCTCGTATCGAATTCCTTCGCTATCCCATACATTCAACATGTACCGCTTCTTTGCAGTCCAGATTCCCTTGTCTGCAATTACTTCTCGTCCCATAAACATCTTATTCTCATAGGCATTCATAATTGATGCCAATTGTTCATACTGCTTATCAATAAATGGTTGAATGATTTTCTCTGATGCCTTATCAAGAAAGTCAACTATTTCACTCGTTGATTTGTTCGGAACAAAACGATCAACGAGCTTACCAAGACGAAGGTAAACAGAATCTGTATCAGAGGCAACAACATAATCATAATCCTCCGTTCCAACATGCTTGTTTAGAAATGCGTTTAGTTTGTCTGCAATCCAACGAATGCTCAACTGCCCAGAGTGGGTAATTGCTTCTGCAAGTTCTACGTCATAATAACGAAAGTATTGGTTTCCGATTGCGCCGTAAGCAGAGTTCAATTGAATTTTACGAACCAACTGGAAGTTGTGATATTTTGCAATATCGTTATCAAGTTTCCGAGCAAGTCCAGCCTTACCAATAGAAGGCATATTCATTTTTGGAATTTCTTCTCGCTGCTTCTGGCACTCAATCATCTTCTTCTTATACATCTTTCTTTCCTGATACATCTTCTCCATGAGTTCAGGAAGAAATCCTTGAATATCTTTTCGGTAACAAGTTCCGTTTGCTGCAACTGATCCAATACTACGAAGTTTGTTCAGGTTATCATCGCATTCACCACTGAGAATACGATTTACTCCAACACCGAAACTTAGATTTGGATTTACACTCAACTTTGTTTCTGGACTGATATTGTATTGCATGATCAAGTGTGGGTATAGACTATTCAAGTCAAAAGAAACAATCCAATCATGTTGACCAACAATTGGTTCCTTTACATACGCACCAGCGTATTGGTCGTCCTTCCTCCCACCACGCTTAGGAGGAATTACGATTCCCTTATCCCGTAGGTAATGATAAATGATTGCATCCCAAGTTCTTACTTGAGAGAAGACATCCTCAAAATTTACTTTGGCAGCATAGGCAAGTGCCATAGCCAACTCAATCAACTTGAGTTTCTCTTCTAACTTCTGAACAAGTTGAACGTCTTTGATGTTATACTCAACAAACTTCTGAAAGTCATTCTTGTAGAACTCTTTGATCGAATCGTACTCATCGTATGCAAGTTTACGCTCACCGAGTTCAACGAACGCGATGTGATCTAGACGATACGATTCTTGGTTGGTGTATGTGAATGTACGATACACATCATAATAATCCAGGATTGATACACCAAGAATCTGAAAGATAATATTCTTTCGACTCTGAATCTCCACGAATTTTTCACGAAGACGCTTCCACGGAGAAAGGCGGTTCGCATCTTTCACCTTAAGAACTCTTTGAATGCGTGAGATTAGATAAGGAATATCAAATACCTTGATGTTCCATCCCGTGACAATATGAGGAGTATTATTCTCCCACCAAATAAGGAATTGCTCTAGCATTTCCTCTTCGGTGTTACAAA